>Ga0265295_1001174_pt1 | contig 47583 bp, 52 predicted proteins | sample Munlansysbiofilm_FD_192503 | JGI IMG/M metagenome (GOLD analysis project Ga0265295, IMG submission 192503) | Leachate microbial communities from a municipal landfill in Southern Ontario, Canada - Methane capture system biofilm | ecosystem: Engineered > Solid waste > Landfill > Unclassified ...
AAGATCGTCGCATGTAGCGGAACCCAGGAGGCCGTTTTTAGTTCACGCCACAATTCATGCCCCCGAATTCGCCCCTCAGAAAGGGGAAACCCGAGGTACGGGGGAAGAGCTCACGGATTCAGGTTGAGGTGAATATAGCAGTTGCCAAACCAGTTGCTGTTGAAACGCTAGATTGAATAGAACCAAGTGCCGGATTATCAACGGCAAATATTACTGTTTTCTGACCACTAAACAATTGGCCACTCGCATTGTACAATCGAACAGTAATTTCGGTCGCTTCATTTGTACCTACAACTGGAGCGACCGCCAACAACTCAATCGCCGATACAGTTTCCGTTGTCACTGGAGTGGCGCTACCGCCCCCTCCCCCGCCACTACCACAACCAAAAAACCCAAGAGCAAAAATGATAAGCGCATACCTGAACAAATTAGTCACAGCGAGTTCCTTTCGAGCAAAAAAATTTCGAACAACTATCTTACGATTCTCGGGGTAACAAAAATAAGCAGCTCTGAGCGAGATTTATCCAAAGTTGTACTTTTGAAGAGATTTCCGATAAAGGGTATATCTTTTAGATAAGGAATACCCTTTTCACCGTCACTTTCACTCTCGATATAAGCCCCACCAATGACTGTCGTTTCTCCGTCTTTCACCAATACTTTGGTCTCAGCGGATTTTGTATTAATAGGGGGGTTATCAGACGCTATCTGGAAATCCGGAGTATCATTGGTCGCTTTGATTTCCAGAATGATGGAATTGTCGGGGTTGATGACAGGCGTCACCTCAAGTGACAGGGCGGCTTCCTTCCATTCGATATTGGTACCCTGATCACTGACGGTTGAATAAGGAACCTGAGAACCTTGAGAAATCTTGGCGACTTCTCCATTCAAAGTGGTCACCCTCGGCCGAGAAATGATTTTAGCCTTACCGTCCAACTCCGACGCCGCCAATTTGATATCCAGCACGGTACTGTCCAAAGAGGTCCGACCAAAAGTCAGCGCTGACCCCAACCCACCCACGCCGGCAGTGGAACTGACATCGGGGGGAATAAGAAACCCCCCCCCGCCGGCGATGCTAAAATCGGTCAGACCGTCATAAGCCTCCTCGTCTTTATGTACAAGACCCCAGGCAACCCCCAAATCCCTTCCAAGATTGGCCGACGCCTCAACGATTCTGGCTTCGATCATCACTTGGCGTTCGGGGGTGTCGAGAATGACGATAAGTTTTTTCACCAAATCAATAACGCTGGGGATATCGGTGACAATTAACTGTTTATTACGGTTATCAATCGTGATTTTCCCACGTTCGGTCATCAATTCCTTGCAGGGAGCTTCAACATTTTTCAAATCGGTATAACTGACGGGAACAACTTCAGTGATCAGATCTTCGAGCTTTTCTTTGTTACGGGCGGCGGTGAACTTGGCCTCTTCCATGGACCGGATCTGATCCTTGGGCAGAACCCGCACCACGTTCCCTTTTTTGAGCATGCCGAGATTCTTGGTTTCCAGAATCAGATCAAGGGCCTGGTCCCAAGGGACATCGACAAGACGCAGGGTAACGGAACCCTTGACATCGTCGGACACGATGATGTTCAGATCACTCACCTCGGCGATCAGCTGAAAAATGTCGCGCAAATCCGCATCATCAAAGACCAACTGAATCCGCTCTCCGGTATAGACGTGTTCTTTTTCCAAGGGAAGAACGGGTTGCTCTTGCTCTTCGTCAAACCCGACGGGCGCGGCAACCGCTTGATTCGACGAAGCGGAAAGGTCAACCGGAACCGGCAAAGGAACCTGCGCCGGTGTCGCGGGCGCGGCAAAACCGCCGTCATCCAGCACCAGAACCAGTTTGTTCGGCTGTTGAAGTAACTGGTAAGAAACATCCCCTTTGAGTTCCACGGCAAAACGCACATCCTGTCGCTTACCGTTCATCACGGTATAGGGGGTGGCCCGCAACATGGCACTGGGAAAAGAATGGGAGTCAAAAGTCCGACGCAGCGCGCGGCTGATATGGGCGTTCTTGACATCAAAACGGATCAGGTTCCCTTCCTTGACCGCCGGTTCAATATCGGCAGGGCCGGAAAGATCGATGACCAGTTGAGACTTGCCCGCATCTTTGGCGAAATTGATGGCGGTGACATCCACCCGCCCCCCGGCACGAGAGGCCACCAATGGTGTGGGGACGGTGGAAGGGGCGGTTCCTCCATCCCAGGTCAGGACGATCTGGTCGGCCTGACGGGCAAGATGATAATTCGGCATGCCGGAAGATGCGGCATCAAAGACAAATCGGGTGCGATCCTGGTAAGTGCCGACCCGAACCTGGCTGAAACCATTCTGGGCGGCGAAAGCTCGCTCGCTGAAGGAAGGGCGTACGCCGTAAAGATCGACCACCAGGCGCGCCGGGTCGGCCAGGGTGAAATGAAGAAATTTCTCTACCCGTCCTTCCGTAACGAACACGGCACGACCGGGTTGCATATCCACACCGCTCACCAGCCAGGCCGTCGCCGAGGGAGTGGTAACCGGCTCGGGCGTTTCTGCCGCGGTTAGTGCCGAACTCTCCGCCTGCACGGGCTCGGCAGCCACCCGGGAACCGACCCCCCAGGCGGAAATGATCAGAACCAATATAAAGGACCACAGGATCCGTCGTCCGTTCGCCTGCATCATGACCTTGACATCCTTCATATCAGTTCGCTCCTTCCCGCTTAGGAAGTTGAATCTTCTGAAGATTTTCCCGAACTTCCCCGACGAAATCGTAATATTTCTCCCGCACCGAAATCCCCTCGCTATCAACACCAATCACCACACCGTTATTTCTGCCGACCTTGACCCCTTTTTTGAGAATGTAGGACTTGCCGCCGGGCGCGGTAACCATGGCCATCGGCTCACCCTTGCCGACGATCACCCCCATCAAACGCAATTCCCCCAGTTCGATCTGCTGCAAGGGGGTAAGAGGCTCGTTCGAGGTAGCTATCGGTTTTTTCGGTTCGATCAGGGGAACAAACGGATCACGCCGTCCGGCGGGATCGTAAGTAAAGACCGGCTCGGCAGCTTTTAACTCTTCTTCTTCAGAAACCGGCTTCGCGTCTGCTTTGGGCATGGGGGCCTCGACCTTCTTGCCGGGCGCCGCCTTCTGCGGAGGCGCGGGGGGAGTCTCCTGCCCACAGCCGGACGCCAGCAGTGCCAGCGCGATCATGCCGACCAGTCCAGTGGCGAACTTCATTTCTTGCCGCCTTTCCCGGTATTCTTACCCGCCTCGGCCGGTGTCCCCTCAATAAAGCGGAAGGTCGTGGCCAGGCAATTGACGGCCAGGAGGATCCGCCCCCCCTCGTCCTTGGGGCTCGCCAGGGTAAGGTTGTTGATATTGACGATGCGGGGCAGTTTGGCTACCGCATCGGAAAACAAGGCAACCTCGTGATAGGAGCCGACCATCTTCAGTTCCACCGGAACCTCGGCATAAAACCCCTTGGGCCGCTCCGCACCGGGCTTAAACATGGTGACATTCAGGCCGTTTTCCTTGGCGAGGGCGGTAATGCTCGTCAACAGATTTGGGATTTCTTTTTCATTGGGAAGTTCCGTCAAAGCGTCGTCGAGCAGAACCTTCATCTTTTCGTATTCCGCCTTGAATTTAGGTAGATTGTCGGCAATGCGCTGATCTTCCTGAATCTTGTTCTGCAGCGATGCGTCCTTCTGCCGAAGCCCGGACAATTCTTCACACAACGGCAGATACAAGAGATAGACGAAGAGTCCGGCGAACACCAACATCAACCCCACAAGAATCAAAATCCGCTGATAGAGGGGAAGTTTGAATATTTTTTCGAGCCGCGGATCCATAGCTTACCCTTTCATCGCTGGACAGGCTTGGCGGCCGAGGCTTCAACCTTGGCGACAACATTGAACTTGTTGACTCGAACACCCGACTGGTTCGCCTGCTCAATCACCTGAAGCTCGACATTTTTGTAATTGGGCGAAGCTTCGAGATTTTTCAGAAACTGCGCCACCATCTCTTCGTTGAATGCCAGACCACTGAGGGTAATCGCTCCGCCTGCTTCCTTGAAAGAGGTGAGCCAGAGCTTTTCACTGAGAGAAAGACTCAGTTGATCAAGCAGGTGGACCGGTCCACTCTTGGCCTGCTTAAGCTGATCGAGAACATTGAGTTTCCCCACCAGTTCATCTTTTTTCTTCTTGAACTCGGCCACTTCACCCAGAGTCTTCTTCAGCGACTGCAACCGCTGTTCCTTACGGGCAATCTCCGCCTTCATATCGTCGACCTGGTTCTGAAGAGAGGAGTAAACCACGCCGCAAGCACCGGCGGTGAAAATGAGTGCGAGCAGTAAGGCCAACAACTGGCCACGCATCTTGTCTTTTTTCTGGGAGGCCCGACTGGGCAAAAGATTGATATGAATCATTTGTCGCCCAACCTCCTCATGGCAAGCCCCATGGCGACGGAAAACAACGGTCCGATCGCTTGGATGTATTCCGGGTCAAAATCCTTGTCGCTGACCTTGATCATGCGGAAGGGATCGAGCAACTCGACGGGAATCCCCAGTTGCGAGCGAAGGTATTCCTGAATGTTCGGCGTTTTTGAAACGCCGCCGGTAATATAAAGCTTCTGTACTTTTTCATCGGAAGAGGTCGCCGAGAAAAAGTCGAAAGAACGCTGCACCTCTTGGGCAAGGCTCTCGGTGGCATCGTTGAGAACTTCCAGAACGGCACCGGGATCGACCTCTTCGTGTACTCCGCCGAGCTTTACCTCCTCGGCCTCCTCTCCGTTCAAACCCAGACGCTTCTGAATCTCTTCGTTATACATGTTACCGCCGACCTGGATGTCGCGGGTAAAGACCGACTTGCCGGCCTTAAGCACATTGACGTTCATGGCCGAAGCGCCCATGTTCACCAAGGCGACGATTTCGTCGTCCTCGAAACCGTAGTTGACCTCGAAAGCGTTTTCGATGGCAAAACAGTCGATGTCCATCACCACCGGGTTGAGGCCGCACTCCTTGAAGACCGCGACATGGTCGTTGACAAACTCTTTTTTAGCCGCGACCAGAATCACGTTCATCAACGCCGGATCCCGCGGGTCCGGCCCGAGGATCTGGAAATCCAGGTTGACCTCGGAAATTTCAAAGGGGATGTACTGCTCGGCCTCCCACTGGATCGAAGCTTCCATCTCCTCTTCGGTCATCACCGGCACCTGAATCTTGCGGATAATGACGGAATGCCCGGAGACCGAAGTCGCGACGTTTTTTGTCTTGACCTTGAGACTCTCCACCAGGTTGCGAACCACTCCGACCACCGCGCCGGAGTCCATGATGGCATTATCGACGATCGCCTCCGGCGGCAAAGGGGCAACCCCGAGGGTCTGCAACTCATATCCCCCTTTGAGCTGGTGTAGATGAACCAGCTTGACGGAACTCGATCCGATATCGATGCCGACGACATCTTTTTTGGCCCTGAATAGCATCTAAAGACCCTGACCCAGTTAGGTGACGAACAACCGATCACATGCCTTGCGCCAAGTTTTCAGCAAAACATGTACCAATTTTCATCATTCTTCAGGAAATATACGTTCCCGGTCAACGAGATCGAAGCCGAGGGCGTAGATGATCTTGCGCATCGTCGCCATCCGGCAAGATTCCCCCCGTTCGATACGATCAACGGTCAAGGGTGAAACACCGGCCTTGCGAGCCAGTTCAGCCTTGCTCATCAGCAGACTTTCACGGATTTCCTTGACACGATTGGACATGAACCCTAGCCATCCCAATGGTAAGTGAATTAAGGTAAATTATCTGTAATGTATAGGTAACTACGCTCCACAGTCAATACAATTCAACTTCAATAAATATCGAAAATCTTTCGGATTCTCACCATTTTTCCCTCACTCCACAAGATAATGAGGAAGTCCGGCGAATACGGCACCAGATCTGGTTAAAAAATTTCCCCTCACCCTACCTTGGGACGCTGTCGGCGACGACTCAGAGAAATCGCTGCAAGTACCAGTCGGCCAGGAATTCTCCCCAAAACAGCCAGATAACGGCGGCCGCCGCCAAAAAAGGGCCAAAGGGAATCGCCAGCTTGCCGTCGGATCCCTTGGCCAGCATCAACGGCACTCCGACCAGGGTTCCGAGAAGGGAAGAAACAAAAATAATCGGCAGTACCGCTTTCCAGCCGAGAAATGCCCCAAGCATGGCCAGGAGCTTGATGTCTCCTCCCCCCATCCCCTCTTTCTTGGTCAGGAATTCGTAACCAACGGCGACCAGGAAGAGGCTGCCCCCGCCCAACAGAATTCCGAGCAGAGAATCACTCCAGCTGACCCAGGGAAGAAGAAAAGAAGCACCGAAACCGATCACGATTCCCGGCAGACTGATGACGTCGGGGATGATCTGATGGTCGAGATCGATAAAGGTGATGGTAACGAGCAGCGCGATGAAAACCCAGAAGACGGGAGTCGCCCAGTGAATGCCGAAATCACGGAGAACCAGCACAAAAAGGAGGCCGGTCAGGGCTTCGACCAAGACATAGCGGGGGGAAATCCTCGTCCGACAATTAGCGCAACGCCCGCGCAGAAAAAGCCAGCTGAGGATGGGGATATTCTGATACCAGCGAATCAGGGAACCGCATCGGGGGCACCGGGAACGCGGAGAAACCACGGATTCACCGGCGGGAATGCGATAGATGCAGACATTGAGAAACGAACCGACCACCGCGCCGAAGACGAAGGCGAAACCGAGAAACAGATAATAGATCGGCGGCATGGGGATCTCCATCAGTCGAAAAATACCGAGGTGTTCTCCCGAAAAATCACCTCCAGCTCAGACAACATTTTCTTCATCTGCCCATAGGGAATACCGAGGCTCAAGGCTCCGGGAACTTGGGAGAGGCGAAGTTCGGTATCGGCTTGGACCTGCCCGATGCCGAGAGCACGGCAGAGACTGTCGGCAACATTCACCGTCGCCGCCAGGCGATAGGCCGCCGGGTAGACGCCCGGAGAAAAATCGAGGTGATCATGATGCAGGATCGCCTGAATGTAGGTGGGGTTGAACTGCCATTTTTCCAGAACGGCGGCGCTGATCATGGCATGCGGGAAATGAAACCATTCCTTCTCAAGGGACTCCGCATCCGCCTCACCGGCATCGACCAACGCCAGCAGTCGCTCATACTTAGAGGGATCGAAATCGTTCATCACCAACTTGCCGATATGCCGAAACAGCCCGGCAAGAAAAGCCTCTTCGGCATTACTGGAGGAAAAGGTCCGCGCAACCAGCTGGCCCCCCAGAGCGCAACCGACAGCATCCTCCCAAAGACGTTTATGAATCGGGCTGGGATCGCTGCCAAGGGATTTCAGGCTAACGGTTAAAACCAGGCTGCGCAAAGCTTCTTCCCCGAGAATCACCACCGCCCGCGAGAGCGTAGAGACTTCGTTGCGCACGCCATAGAAAGCGGAGTTGGCCATACTGAGCAACCGCCCGGCCAGAATGGGATCGCAAGCGATCAGTCCGGCCAGGGATTCCGCAGAGGAATCGGGAGATTGCAACATCTCGAGAACACGGGCGGCGACTGCCGGCATGGGCGGCAGATTGTACATCGCCTCGACGATTTCGCAGAGTTTATCGGTCACGGGATCCTCCCTCGAAAATTATCATCACATGGCATCTGATGATGCAATAAAGCTGCCATGCAAACTTTGCTCCCATCTGCACGATTGATCTTGTCGAAAAACAAAAATCTCTCTGTCGCCCCTTGATCTCAACCCGTAAACGAGGGTATTGTGTAAGAAAACGCTCACCGAAACGGCAGGCTCGCCCATGGCGGAAATCAGCGAAGCGACAACCTATTCGATCAATCCCTTGGCGGGATATCCCCGAAATTCCGCGACCGAAGAACCACAGGATTCATATGCGGCTTCCCGCCGGGAGGACGGAAGCGAATCCTCCGAGAATTCCCCCTCTTCGGCCAAAGACAAGGTCACCATCAGCCGCGAAGCGCAACAAATTCTGCAACTGGCCCGCATCGACCGGCAGGTACGTGCCCATGAAGCGGCCCACTCCGCCGCCGGCGGACAATACGCCGGGGCCCCGAGTTACAGCTACAAACAGGGTCCGGACGGCAAACGCTACGCGGTAGCCGGGGAAGTCCCCATCGATGTTTCGCCGGTCTCCGGCGATCCGGAAGCGAGCATCCAGAAGGCACGGGTGGTACGCGCCGCCGCCCTCGCCCCCGCCGACCCCTCTCCCCAGGATCGACAGGTAGCGGCCGCCGCCACACGCATGGAAATGAAAGCTCAATCCGAGTTACAGGCCCTGCGACGGGAAGAGGTCTCCCAGAAGCCGAAGAGCATCCGAAGCCGGGAGTAAGGGAACGAGCAACCCTCTACCCTCCAGGAGTCTTCCGAACAGAATCCGCCGTCCACCGCCACCCGCTCTATCCGTCTCTACGCCTGACCTCTTTTTTTACTGAAAAACCAGCCTGTCCGGATTTTCCCGAACAGGCTGTCTGTGTTTTCTCAGAACCGGAGTTTCGGCTCCGGCGGCTCGATCTCCCCAGGGAATTGCGTGAAGGGATAGGGGCGCTCATTTTCATTGAGTGTCAAGTAGCGGATAACCCGATAGGAATAGTCCGCTACCCGAGATCCGAATGTACGTAGCGGCTCGCAGGAAGTGCCGACCACCAGCAGATAGAGGTACTGCCCCAGAACCGTCACCTGCACGATGAGCCGCAGGATCTCGAAGACGAGAAGAAAGAGAAAAGCGTAAAGCAGACGCAACAGAATTTTCAGGCGTCCCACGCCGGCGACCGCCGCAACGGCCTCGGGTTCCTCGCTCGCAATCGCGCTGGAGGCCGGGATGAACCAGCGCCCCTGCTCCTTGCGGGCGTGGGGAATTCCCCCCTCACGCAGCAGTTTGCGCAAAGGTTCACCGGGATTCTGCCCGTCGTCCAGTAAAAAACCGGCGTCATTCAGAAGCCGGGCGGCTTCCGCGACCGCCAATCCCTCCAGGTCATGCTCGCGCAGATAGTCGTCGATAAATCTGATGATTTCGTGCGAATCCGTCATGTTGCCCTCCCAGAAAAATATGATATGCCGGCGAAACGGCCGGGACAGCATACCTTTCCCCGTTAGTTTTTTCAAACAGAGAGCGGCGCGGATCGGCAAAAAGCGGGCATCTACCCCTGCTCGTTCCAGGGACGGCCGTAGCGATTCCGGGCCACACGGTCGAAATGCAGGGACTCACGGGGATGGGCAGCCTGCTCCTCGGCGGGGTAGCCGATCCCGATAATCGCCTCGACCTGGAAGGATTCGGGCAGATCAAGAAGTTTCAGCAGATAGTCGTTGGCGCCAAGAGCGGCATCGTGACGACGTTGGCGAATCTGCACCCAGCAGCTTCCCAGCCCCAGGGAGGCGGCGGTCAGATGAAGGATGACCGAGGCGATGGAGCAGTCTTCGATCCAGACATCGGAGAGGGAGGGGTCGGCGCAGACGACGATGGCCAAGGGAGCTTCGGCAAGAAAGGCGGAACCGTGCTCCTTGGCGGCGGCCAACTGTTTCAGCAGCGCCGGATCATCGACGACGACGAAATGCCAGGGATCGAACCCCCGGGAGGAAGGAGAACGGAGCATCGCCTCCACTAATTGCACGGTCGCTTCCGGAGGCACCGGTGTCGTTTGAAACTTGCGGATACTGCGGCGTTGCCGCAACAGGTCGAGAAGCATTGTCACCTCACTTGAAGAGTAATTCTTAACATCCGAGCCTCTTGCAAAAGCTTATGCAGTTTTTTGAATACAGATAACTAGACGACAAAAAAGTTGAGCTTCAGGGGCAACAGTCTGATATTATTAGGTTACGACGCCAAATAATAATCAGGAGATGCCCATGAAGCTCAAGGAAAAAATATCATGGTTGATGGGAACAGTACAGCAAAGTTTGTTCCCTTATCTTGATGAATGCTTGCCCGGTCCAATGACAGAACCGGAGAAGCATTTGGTCAAGATCCTTGAGCTGGTCCAAATTGAAAAGTATGTGCCGGTCAGTGCCAAGCGACAATGGCTAGGACGGCGGTTGAAAGAGCGGGAAGCTCTTGCCAGAGCGTTTATTGCTAAGTCCGCTCTGCGCTATCAGCACACCAGTTCTTTGCGCCACGCCCTGCTGAGCACCCCGAATCTGCGGATGATCTGCGGGTTCAGCAAGAGACAGGATGTTCCTTCGGAAGCGACCTTTTCCCGGGCCTTTGCCGAATATGCTAAGGCCAGCTTGGGGACCGTGATTCACGATGCTTTGGTGAGGGAACATCTCAGCACGGAACTGATTGGCCACGTCAGCCGGGACTCGACGGCCATCACCGGACGGGAGAAACCCACGAAGAAGATCAAGGCTCCCAAGGTTGCCAAGAAAAAGGGACGGCCGACAAAAGGAGAGAACCGGCCGCCTGCCGAGCCGAAGCGGCTTGATGTTCAACGCACCCAAACGGCGCAGGAGGCCATCGCCAAACTGCCCAAGGTCTGCGATCGTGGCGTCAAGAAAAACGCCAAGGGGTATACGGAGACCTGGAACGGATTCAAGCTGCATTTGGATGTAAGCGACTGTGGCCTCCCCTTAAGTGCGGTATTGACGTCCGCTTCGGTGCATGACAGCCAAGTGGCGATTCCGTTGATGAAACTGACCAGCAGCAAGGTCACCTCCTGTTACGACTTGATGGATGCAGCCTACGACGCAGCTCAGATCTGGGAACAGAGCAGAGAGCTTGGGCATGTTCCGATTATCGATCGAAACCCTCGCGGCCACGAGATCGTTCCGATGGCCCCGCATGAAGCGGTTCGTTACAATGAACGGACGGTAGCCGAGCGGTGCAATGGCCGTTTCAAGGACGAATTCGGTGGCCGCTGTGTTCAGGTTCGCGGAGCCGACAAGGTGATGATGCATCTGATGTTCGGCATCATTGCCCTGTTTGCCGATCAGTTACTCAAAGTCACTGGTTGCTGATTGCCAAAAACCAAGAAAAGGGTCAATAAGGGAGCAGTCCGCCCGAAGTCGGGGAAAATGCCTTCGCAGGATGCCCTCTGTTGGTTGCTTTTACAAAAATAAGGTGGAATCAACCCTTGGCGGAAGCTTGTTGTCGCCAGGCCAACACTTTTGCAAGAGGCTCATCCTGTTCATTCGATAATTTTTGCCCGGATAACAGCCCCGCGCACACCCTGTTGAACGGCTCGATCGCTCAACGGACCAATCCCGGTCTTCACTCGTACCCCCCGACCCGGAGCCAGGGTTCCGGAAAGATCGAAGGTCGCCTGGCGTCGTCTCCCCCCGGCATCGGCATACTGTACCTGATAGCGAATGGCGGTCACCGGCAGGCCGGTGGGATTGGAGATCTCCGCAATCAGATAACCCGCGGCGTCGCGCCCCAGACGCAGTTTCAGATATTTTTGGGGGTTGTCCGCCAGATCAAGGCGCGCCAGGGAACCGGCGGCGGATTTTCCTTCGGGGGAGTTGGAGCCGGCGGCGGCAGCGAAATATTGTTTGGCCTTGTTCCGATCCCCTTGGGCCAGGGTCATTTCTCCCAGGAAATTGAGGGCCGTCGCCGTCGGCAGCAGTTTCACGCTCTTTTCCAGGTCGGCCCGGGCGGCATCCGGCCGACCCAGCTTCTCCCGCGCCAAGCCACGCTTGGCGTAAAAATGAAAATAGTCACTGTTACGTGCCAGAGCGTCATTATAACTGGCCTCCGCTTCCCGATAGCGCCCCTGGGCATACTGGGCATCACCGCGCAGAGCATGAAACAGCCCTTCCCGGGGCTCGATCGCCAGGGCCTTCTCGGCCAGGGCCAGCGCTTGGGCCGGCTGCTTTTTTTTCAGGGCCTCGCGGCCCTGGTCATGAGCGGAGTAGGCCTCGCGGCTTTTAAGCAGGCCGGCGATCTTTTGCCGGTAACGCTCCGTGCCGCGATCGCCGCCGGGGGGAAACTCCTTCAAGGCTTCACGGTTGGCCCGCACCCGCTCCATCGACGGCGGATGACTGGAGAAAAGACCGGAGAGCCAATCCGGGTTGCGCCCCTCGGAAAGCCGCACGAAGGTTTCCTGCAACTCGACCGCGGCCTGGGTGTCGTAACCGGCTTTATACATATATTTCATGCCGTAATAGTCGGCTTCCCGCTCGGCGTCGCGACTGTACTTCTGAGTGATCAGCTGACTCGCCGCCGCCGCGCCCCCCACCGCGAGATTGGCGAACTCGCTGTTGGCCGAGGCGATCTGGGTGGCAAGCATCACCCCCTGAAGCAGCATGCCACGCTCCATCCCTTGGGTGCTATGGCGGGCCGCCGCGTGAACGATCTCATGCCCGAGCACTGCCGCCAGCTCCGCCTCGCTTTTCAGTTCGACCAAGAGCCCGCGATTGATGGCGATTTTCCCTCCCGGCAACGCCCAGGCGTTGGGAGTTGAATCGTTGATGACCGTGAACTCGTAGGGCAAACCCCGATCGCTCACCGCCGCCAGGCGCTTGCCGACACCAGCGACATAGGCGGAAAGAGCCGGATCAACGGTGTAATCCCCCCCCTGCATCTGCCGGCTCGGAGCGTACTGTTCAGCGCCGAGGTTGATTTCGGTCGATTCGGGAACCAGCCGCAATTCTTTCTTGCCGGTCACCGGATTAACGGCGCAACCGGAGAGCACCGCCAAAACAATCGTTACAACAATTAAATATCTGGTCATCGTCCCTTCCCTCCTGTCGCAACCAGAGAATCACATGTTCTTGCGGCCTTGTTATCACAGCCGAGGGGGGATTTCAAGGAGAGGAAACCACAGAGGGATCAGAGCGTCCTGCGAATCGGGCAAGTTTATCGGGGAGGACGATGGAGGACGTTTATCCCCGGCTAAGAGGCCGTGGGCAGGGGTTTTCACGAAAGCTCGGTTGTGCCTAGCTTGCGAAAGCGGTACGCTCTTCGCCGAACTCAACGGAGAAGAGCGCCATGATCGACGCGGCGGGAGCCGTGTCGAGACTACCCGTCGGCTCATCCGCCAGAATCAGCGGCGGCCGGTTGACCAGGATGCGGGCGATGGCCACCCGCTCCTGCTCGCCGCTGGAGAGTTCCCCGGAGAAAAGGCCGGCACGGGCCTTCAGGCCGATCAGTTCCAGCACCTGCAGAACCCGCTCCCGTTTCTCCCCTGTGGTCAGCTTCTTCACCGCCAGCGGCAGTATGACATTTTCCAAGGCGGTCAGGTAAGAAACCAGATTAAAGTGAAGATTTAAGCGAGTTTTCAGGTGGAAACATCTTTCTCCAAAACCTAACGCCAGACATTATTTACTCGTAAGTACTCAAGAACTCTACCCATTAAGCTATTTATTGATGAATAGCGCTCTTGAGGGGTCGACAAAATCTCTGCCTCTGATTGGATGTATTCACCATCAACGAGTTCATCTCTGCAATTCTCGACAATTGCTTGTGCGGATAATGGTGTAGTTTCCAAGTGGAACTGCAACCCGATTACATTTCTGCCAATTTGGAAAGCTTGATTTTCACAACCTTTACTTTTTGCTATTTGAACAGCGCCCTTTGGCAGGCTGAAAGTTTCACCATGCCAGTGAAACACTTCAGTTTCTTGTGGGAACTGAAATACGGAGATTTCAGATTCAACTCCTTCAATTTGGAACCAACCAATTTCTTTCACTGAATTTGGAAAGACTTTACCTCCCATTGACTTAGCAATGAGTTGGGCACCTAAACAAATACCAAGAACGGGCTTTCCTGATTCAACAGTGTTTCTGATAAATTCATTTTCATTTACTAACCAAGGGTATTCTTGTTCATCGTTGACGCTCATCGGGCCCCCCATAACAACAAGGAAATCAATGTCTTCTATTTCAGGGAGAGCATTAGAACGAAAGAATTGTGTGTTTGATATTTCATAACCTGCGTTTTGAAGCCAGAGTTCGATACTGCCTAAGCCTTCAAACGGTACATGCTGTAAGTAATGAGCACGCATTTCGAATCTTCCTTTTATGACTAACACTATCTAGACGGACCCGGATAAAATCCCCGGCAAGGTCCGGCGAGGGGCAAGCTTCCGTCAGGCTCCGAGCAGACGCCGTTGCAGAAGGGCCTGCATGTCCCGGCGTCCGTCGACAATCAGGAGAATATAGACGTTGTTTTCGACAATACGGTAAATGATGCGATAGGGCTTGAAGAAGATTTCGCGGTACTCGCGAATGCCTAAGGCCAGCAGTTCTTTCGGATAGGCGCCGCGTTCCGGGGATTCGCTCAGGCCGGCGAGGGCGACTTCGATCCGAGCCAAAACATAATTCGCTTTTTCCGGAAGATCGTGCCGGGCGATATAGTCGTAGAGGTCACCGAGGTCTCCCGCCGCGTCATCGGTCAACAACACCGCGAAAGCCATCAGGGCGACTCAGGCCGTTCGCGCAGGCGGGCGACGACTTCGGCTAAGGGCCGCACCCGCCCCCCCTCGATCTGGCGGTTGCCAAGCGCCAGGATTTTCAGCATGGCCATCGTTTCCTGGGTCTGTTCATAACTTTCAATATCCTGGATGACGACCTTGGCCTCACCGTTCTGGGTGATGACCAGCGGCTCCCGCCGTTCGCCGAGGTTGCGAACGATTTCAGCGGCGTTGGCTTTCAAATAACTGATCGGCTTAATCCGGCTGGACAACTTCATGGCGCGCCTCCTTTCGACAAGACCAAATATAGACCATAAAAGATCCGATAGCAATCAAACGAGCGACTTCAATTTCCGCCAACCTTTTCTAATCCCTCCCCCGCCGCCAACAGCCGGGCGATTTCCTCGGGCATTTTCGGGCGGCCCCGTTCGTTGAGAGCGGTGCCGATGACTTTTCCCGAAAGGACAAGTTTGAGATCCGGTTCGCGGTAGATGTCCTGCATAAAGGCGAAACGCACCGGCGAGATGCGTTCCAGACGGGTACCGACCCAGAAACGGTCGCCGCTGGTGAGCGAGGCTTTGTAGTCGAGTTCAGCGCGAACCACCACCAGATTGATGCCGCGCCGGGTCAGTTCGGCGAAGTCAATGCCCAGGGTCTTGAGGAATTCGTGCCGGGCATGTTCGAGGTAATGCTGATAGATCGCGTTGTTCACCACCCCCTGCATGTCGCATTCATAGTCCCGGACTTGAAACTCCAGCCGTGCTGTATATTTTTTCATGACATTTCCTCTTTGCCCATACGCTATGCATAATAATTATATACAACCAATTTCAAAACAACTTCATAACGTTTCCGAGTGTTTATATTATTTTTGCCGTGATTTAATTAAAGTAAAATAAAAAAAGAACGTATATTTATTCAATACACTCTACCCCTCCCCTGCTCCGCCAATATATTGCTTTCAAAAATTTTTCCTCAATGATATCATTGTGTTATGTATTTTTATGGAAAAATTTCCAAGACTGGCATGCTCCTCGCTACATATGAAAGACAAAAGCAAAACAAACGGTATCCCGATAACCATAGAACCTAAGAGGAGGACATCATGAAAGCCATCGCCCGCATCGCCGCAGCCACCGCCGTCCTGTCATCCGTCGCCACTTCCGCCCTCGCCGCCTCCGGCAACGCCAACGGCAGCGGCATCCTGATCTGGGTTTTCCTCGGCTTCTGTGGTGTCATTATCGCCGCCCAACTGATCCCGGCCCTGCTGGTGATGTTCGGCATCGTCAAGGGGGTCATGGCTCCCCGCGAGGAAACCGCTGAACAGACCCACAAGTAATCCGCATCGATCTTAGACTCTACGCACCCAACGATTCTTCATAGAGGAGGACATCATGAAAGCCATCGCCCGCATCGCCGTCGCCACCGCTATCCTGTCATCCGTCGCCACTTCCGCTTTCGCCGCTTCCGGCGCCGCTTCCGGCGGAGGCTTGCTGATCTGGTTGTTCCTCGGCTTTCTCGGCCTGATCGTCGCCACCCAACTGGTCCCGGCTCTAATGCTGCTGGTCGGTATCGTCCAGGGCGTGACGGGCACCGACGTGGTATCGCACGTCAGCAAATAAAACCAAAATCCGATGGTTCGATACGAAAAAGCCGAAGCGAAAACTTCGGCTTTTTCGTTAAGCTGCGGTCGGGATCAGGGGTAGACCCGGGCGAGAAATTCGGCAACGCAGGCCGGTTTCTCCTCTTCTTCGATCTCGACGGTAATCCGGTAGGTGATCTGCACCGCCTCGCCGATCGGCTCGATGGCGGCAAGCACCGTGCGGGCGCGAATGCGGGCATTCACCCGCACCGGCGCGGGAAAACGGACTTTGTTGGTGCCGTAATTGACGCGCATGCGCATCCCGGGATAGTTCTTCTGAAAGAAATCGGGATGATTGCTCTCGGTAAGGTACGGGAGGAGCGAGAGGGTCAGATAGCCGTGAGCAATAGTCGTACCATAGGGAGATTCCTTGGCGGCGCGCTCGGGGTCGGTGTGGATCCATTGGATGTCGCCGGTCACCTCGGCGAACCGGTCGATCCGTTCCTGGGTAATGGTCAGCCAGGGTCCGACGTGAATTTCCTCCCCCAGTCGCAGTTGCAGAAAGGTCAGCAGTTCATCGGCAGCCATCTCTCCTCCTTCTCCGGGGCATCCCCCAGTGAGTAATTCGTAATCAATCAGCTAATTGAACCCCATAACTCCCCCTAACCCCCTCTTAGCTTAAGAGGGGGAATGAAAACTCCTCCCCTTAGGCTAAGGGGAGGTCGGGAGGGGTTATTTCACCGGCAGTCCCCCATAGCAGTTAAACAGTTACTATAAATTTAGGATTTTCCCAGCAATCGCTCCGCCAGATGCTCCGCCTCGGCCGTCACCTCCGGACGTTTCGCCACATCGCCGCGATGATAGACATCAACGATGCGTAGCGGGTAGGTTTCGGCGAAACCGGTCCAGTAAAAAAGATCGCGATAACGGGGAAGAATGTCGGCAAACCACTCGGGATCACGGTGCCCCTGGGTGAGGATGAAGACCAGCGGCTTGCGCCGGGGAAAACGGCTGGGATGATCGGCGGCAATGTAGCCGGGGACAAGAAAAGCGTAGGTACGGTCGATAAAGGCCTTGAGCTGAGCCGAAACGTCCCCGTAGTAGACGGGCGAGGCCAGCACCAGCAGATCGGCGGCGAAGACGGCATCAAGCACCGGCGCCAGATCGTCATGCAGCACGCAGATCTCGGTCAAAGTCTTGCAGCCGTCGCAGGCCTGGCAGCCCCGGAAATGGAGATCGTTCAGATAAACCCGCTCGATTTCAGCCCCAAGTTGCCGCGCCCGGCACAGAAACGATTCGGCGACGGCGATACTGTTACCATCCTTGCGGGGACTGCCGAAAAGGGCGACAATTTTCATGGTTCACTCCTCACTCCTCACCGCCTTTCAGAAACTCCACCACCTGCCGTAGCGCCTGGCCGCGATGGCTGATGCGGTTTTTCACTTCCAACGGCAGCTCGGCCATGGTCTTGCCGTATTCCCGCACAAGAAAGAGCGGATCGTAACCGAAACCGCCCTCCCCTCGGGCACCATCGAGAATCAGCCCCTCGACCCGGCCGTGAAAGACGTGCGTTTCCGTGTCAGGGCGGGCCAGGGCCATGGCGCAGTGAAAAGCCCCTTGGCGTTCCTTGTCCGGCACACCGGCTAGGGCCGCCAGCAGTTTGCGGTTGTTGTCGGCATCCGTCGCCCCGGCCCCGGCGTAGCGGGCCGAATAGACTCCGGGGGCGCCGTCCAGGGCTGCCACCGCCAGTCCGGAATCGTCAGCCAGGGTCGCCACCCCAGTCAGGCGGCAGACCGTTTCCGCTTTCTTCACGGCATTTTCGGCGAAGGTCGCGCCATCCTCCTCGACCTCGGGAAGATCGGGGAAGGCGTCGAGACCTTTGACCGCGATTCCGAGATCGCCAAGCAGTCGGCGGATTTCCTTGAGTTTCCCACCATTGCGGGTAGCGACCAGCAGTTCCATCTCCTACCCCTCCAAGACCGTTTGCTGCAAACGGGCCAGTTCGCCACAACCGGAGAGGGCGAGATCGCGCAGAGCGTCAAGTTCGGCCAGGGAGAAAGGCGCTTCCTCGGCCGTCCCCTGGACCTCAACGAAGAGGCCGGAACCGGTGATGACGAAGTTCATATCGACGGCGGCACGGAAATCTTCGTCGTAATTGAGATCGAGCAGCGGCAAGCCGTCGACGATGCCGACGCTCACCGCCGCCACGCTTTCGCGGATCGGCGAGGCCGCCAGCAGCCCCTTGGCCACCAGACCGTTGACGGCGTCGACCAGAGCGACGTAGGCGCCGGTAATGGAGGCGGTGCGGGTACCGCCGTCGGCCTGAAGAACGTCGCAGTCGATCTGGATGGTGCGCTCGCCAAGGGCTTCGAGATCGACCACCGCCCGCAGGGAACGGCCGATGAGGCGCTGGATTTCGTGGGTGCGGCCGCCAATTTTGCCCTTGGTCGCTTCCCGCGGGCTGCGGCTGTGAGTGGCGCGGGGGAGCATGGCGTACTCGGCGGTGACCCAGCCGCGCCCTTCGCCACGCATGAAGGGAGGTACTTTCTCTTCGACACTGGCATTGCACAACACCCGGGTCTCGCCGAAGCAGACCAGCACCGAGCCTTCGGCGTAACGGGTGAAATTGCGAGTGAATTGGATTGAACGCAGGGCGTCGGAACGGCGCCCGTCAAGGCGGGCGTGGCTTCCATCGGACATCAAAAAAGTCTCCTATCGGCTTTCGACAAAGGTTTTCAGCCCCTCAAAAAGGGCTTGAATGAGACGGGCCTGGTCTTCGGGGCGGGTAAGGCGCGCGAGATCACCGGCATTGGTGAGGTAGCCCAGTTCGAGGAGGACAGTGGGCAGATCCCCGCGCCCCAGGGGGAGCAGAGGGGCCGGGAGAATCCCGGCGACGTTGAAACCGGCATGGGTCAGGGCGTCGCGCAGAGCCTCGGCCAGACGCATGCTTCCACCCCCCGCCGCCGGTTGGGAACCGCCGCGGCTTTCCTCGCGAGGACGAACAAAAAGATAGATGCCGTTGGTTTCGGGGTGGACGGCGGCCTGGGCATGAAGTTGCAGCAGGGCGGCGACGCCGGCTTCACCGACCGGCGCCAGGCGCTGTTCGAGAGTCAGGGCATAATCGCTGTCCCGGGTCAGGCGCACCCGATCGAGACCGAGTTTCATCTTGATCTGTTTTTCCAGTAGTCGGGCGATTTCCAGGACCACATCCTTTTCCGTGGCGCCGTTCAGACCGACGGAGCCGGGATCGTCGCCGCCATGCCCAGGATCAATGACCACCGTGTTTGCCGGAGCGGCCGGAGCAATTCCCTTCTTTTCCATGAGCCTGGCGAAAAACTGGTCGAGGGAGTCGACTTCAGAAGAGGGCGGCGGTTCCTGGGGATCGAGATCGCGGTAGGTAACGGTCAATCCCAGCAGAGCCGGCAGATATTCCCGCACAAAGCTCTCGTCAACCCGCAACCGGCCGTCGATGAAGCGCGGCGCCTGAGGCAACGTCATCACCTGGGAACCGAGGCGGATACTGGAATTGCCCGGAACCACAGCAATCTTGCCGTAGGGGGTAGAGATCTGGTAGAGCCGGGCGGCGGAATCCCACTCGCCTTTTAGATCAAGTGCCGGCAGCACGTCATCCAGAGCGAGAAAGACCGATCCCTGGTGATAATAGACCTCTTCGATAATCACCGGCGTCCGGTTGACCAGGGTCAGTTCAACCCTGGCTAAAGCCCAGTCCTCCCCCAACAGAAAAAGAGCTGTCACTAGAAGCAAAAAACGCCACATAAAATCCACCTCGCAGCAAAAGCGCCGTTTATACCGCGCCCATTTCCCCCTGTCAATGTCGACTCACACCAGCCGATCGCCCCGGCCCGACGGCAACCCGAGAGCATCGAGGAGGCGCCGGGTCAAGGTGCGTTCCAACCTCCTCAAGGATGCCGGATCCCCCTCCAGAGGGCGGATCTGCCCTCCCGCGACCATGCCATGGCCACCGCCACTGCCCAACTCGCCGATGACCCGCTTCATCAGTTCTCCCGACTTGAGATCCTGGCGAAGGGTGCGAAAGGAAACGATCCCCATGCCTTGGGCATAGCCGATGCCGAAGGCGTATTTGATGCCGTCGACGCGCAGCAGAAAATCCGTCATTTCCGCCACCATATCGGGGTTGTCGATGGCAAAGAGATTGAAAACGAGGAGGGAACCGTAGGTACGGGCATTGCGGATTGCCCGGCTGTAGGCGGCGAAGTACTCCCGGGGCACTTCGGGATGGGTGATGTCGAAAAGAATCCGGTTGTTGGCCAGCGGCAGCAGCCGCAGATAGGCCTCGCGGTCGGCCTGGGACCATTCGCGACCGAGATCCTGGGTTTCGGACTTGATCGCATAAAAGAGAATCGTCGCCAAGCGGGTGTTGATAGTGACTCCCTGGGCCGTCAGATATTCGAAGAGGATGGTCGCCGAAGCCCCGTACCCGTCACGAATATCGACCCAGCGGCTCTGCCCGCATTGTCCCCAGGGAGGGTGATGGTCGATGACGAGATGTACCGGCCGCGTCAAAGGGAAGGAGTTGTTGCCGGTCCCCGGTTGGGTATCGACCATGCAGACCACTTGAAAATGGTCGAGGTCGAGGCTCTCGATGGGTTCGATGGGGATTTCCAGCTTCTGCACCATCATCCGGTTTTCTCCCCGGCCGATGATGCCGCCGTGAGTCAGGGTCGCCTGCTGCCCGGTCTTCACCAGAATCAGGTGCTGCAGGGCCATGGCCGCCGCCAGGGAATCGGGATCGGGATTGTCGTGGGCGACAATCAGGATATTCCCCTTGCCGCGCATCCACTCGATGAAACGACCGGAGAAATCGCGGGAATGGTCGAGGTTCAGGGGCATGATCAGACTCCTAGGGGGTTACGCCCCGCCAACAGGTCTAGAACCCTGCGCACCGCCTCTTCCGGGGTGTCGACCCGAGTCATGCCGGGGATGTCCTGCCAACTGCGTAGGGAAACCACCGGCTTGCCGAGTTTGAGGGCCACGGCGATCTCGGAGAGGGTGCCGTACTCCCCTTCGATGGCGATGAGCGCCTGAGCGGTATGGGCGATGACGATGTTGCGGGCATGGCCGAGGTTGGTGACGATCGGCAGGCCGACCCAAGGATTGGCCTGACCGGCCACGGCACCGGGAAGGATACCCACCGCCAGGCCGCCGGCCTCGGTACAGCCCCGGCAGGCGCCCTCCATGACCCCACCGAGGCCGCCGCAGACCAAAGTCGCCCCGGCCTCGGCCAGAAGTCGTCCAACCTCCCACGCCGCAGCATAGGCGACATCGCTCGCCCGCCCCGCCCCAATGACCCCAATCACCGCCCCAAGCTTCATCCCCTTACCCCGTGCCCTTTTCCTTTTTTCTTCAGCCTTCAGTCTTCCCTCACCTTGAATCGTCCCAACAACAAGCTATTCGTCACCACCGAAACGCTGGAAAGGGCCATGGCCAGCCCGGCGAATTCAGGCTTAAGAGTCAGGCCGAAGGCGGGATAAAGTACCCCGGCGGCAACGGGAATGCCGACAACGTTGTAAAAAAAAGCCCAGAAAAGATTCTGGCGGATCTTGCGCAGGGTCGCCCGACCGAGACGGATACTTCCGGCAACGTCGCCGATATCCCCCCGTACCAGGACGATGTCCCCGGTCTCCTGGGCGACATCGGTGCCACCGCCGATGGCGATCCCGATGTCGGCCTGAGCCAGGGCGGGCGCGTCATTGATACCGTCGCCGACCATGCCGACCACCAAGCCCTGGCGCTGGTAACGGCGGACCACCTCGCGTTTGTCACCGGGCAGGACTTCCGCCTCGACCTCGTCGATTCCTGCCTGACGGGCGATGCTCAGGGCCGCGTCGCGACGGTCGCCGGTAACCATCACCGTCTTGAGTCCCAGATCGCGCAGTCTTTGCACCGCCTCGGGGACCCCATCCTTGAGGGTATCAGCCAAGGCGAGAACCCCAAGCAACCGACCGGCGCGGGCAACGAAGATCAGGGACTTGCCCTGCTCTACCCAGCCATCCCAGATCGTCCGCGAGTCCTCGACAGCAATCCCTTCCTCCGTCATCAGCCGCCGGCTGCCGGCCAGCACCATTTCTTCGCCAAGACGCCCACGCAGACCGTAACCGCCAATCTCTTCGATTTTTGCCACCTCGGGCAGAGCCCGCCCCTCTTCTTGCGCCCGCTTGACCACCGCCCGGGCCAAGGGGTGGCGGCTCGCCGACTCCAGCGCCGCCGCCACCTCCAGCAATTCCGTCTCATGCTCCGGGTCCGGCACATGCAGATCGGTAAGGGAGAATTCCCCGCGCGTCAGGGTTCCGGTCTTGTCCAGCAGCAGGACCTGCAACCGTGAGACGCCTTCGAGAACCGGCGCCCGCTTGAAGAGAATTCCGGCGGAAAGGCCAACGGAACTGCCGACCATGATCGCCGTCGGCGTGGCCAAACCCAAGGCGCAGGGGCAGGCGATGACGAGGACGGCAATGGCCGCCTTGAAGGCAAAAAGGAAACCGGCGGCGGCCAAGAAATACCAGATCAGGAAAGTCAGCAGGGCGATGGCAACCACCAGCGGCACAAAAACCTGGGAGACGGCGTCAGCCAGGCGCTGAATCGGCGCCTTCTCGCCCTGAGCCTCCTCGACCATGCGCACGATCTGGGCCAGCGCGGTCGCCTCGCCGACCCGCGTCGCCCGCACCAACAGCGGGCCGGTCAGGTTGATGGTGGCTCCGGCCACCTCCTGCCCCGGCTCCTTGTTCACCGGCAACGACTCACCGGTAAGCATCGCTTCGTTCACTGCCGAATGCCCTTCGACCACCTCGCCGTCAACGGGGATCTTTTCCCCCGGCCGCACCCGAACCAGATCCCCCGGTTGCAGACGACTGGACGGGACCTCACGCTCGGCACCGTCAATAATCAAGGTCGCCCGGTCGGCGCGCAGATGCAGGAGCTTTTTCAGGGCCTGCCCGGCCCGCCCTCGGGCCCGGGCTTCCAGGTACTTGCCGAAGCGCACGAAGGTGATGAGCATGGCGCTGGTCTCGAAGAAATCCGGACCTTCGACCCCGAAGAGATGGAGAACCGCCAGCACCGAATAGCCGTAGGCGGCGCTGATCCCCAGCGCCACCAGCACGTCCATATTGGCGTTCTTGTTGCGCAGGGATTTGTAGGCGCCGCGATAGAAGGTCAGCCCGGCGGAAAACTGCACCACCGTCGCCAATAGACCGTTGATCAGGTGGGAAGCGGCGCCGAAGGGCATCCACCACATGATCGGCATAATCGGCGCGGTCAGAAGCGCCGAAAAGATCAGCCAGGCGAGTTGGACGCGGGCATTATCCTCTTTGTCGTCGGTCTCGGGAAGCCAGGCGCGATAACCGAGATCCTCCACCGCCCGGCGCAGAGCGTTTCCGTCGAGACGCGTTCCATCAAAGGTGACGGTGAGCTTTTCCGTGGCGAAATTCACCTGAGAGGAGAAGACTCCCGGCAGTTTGGCAATGCCTTTTTCGATGGTTGCCGCACAGTTGGCGCAGGTCATTCCACCAAGATGCAGGGTCAGGCGTGCCGCCTTGTCCGGAGAAGAGGAGCCGCCGGCATCCCCCTGAGGTTCATTTTCAACGGAATCCGGCCCGGCGGGGGCATCCTCCGGTACGGCAAAACCCGCGGCGACGATGGCCGCGACCAGATCTTCCCGCGATATTCGTGACGAATCGAAAGCGATACAGGCGCGGCGCTTCTCCAGGGAAACCTCCGCTTTGGCGACTCCCGGCAGTTCGGTGAGCACGCCCGTCAGCTTGGCCACGCAGTTGCCGCACCTCATGCCGTCCACGGGGAGGCTGACGTGGTTCATGCCCCGCCTTCGGCACCGCGGGTTTCAACCAGCTTGCAGAAGATGCGGCTCTCCCGTACCCGCTCAAAATCGGGATCTTTCAGGGCGTCGTCGAGAAAATGCGCCTCGCGCTCCGCCGCCTTGCCCAGTTCTTGGGCCGCCTCGCGGACCTGACCGCGCAGGGCATGGATACAGGCACGGTTGTAGTGGGCCAGGGGATAGTCATCGGTCCGGGCAAGGATCTGGTCGAAACAGGCCATGGCCTCGTCGAGACGGCCCAGGTCGATAAGGATATTGCCCTTGTTGTTGAGAGAATAGATGGAGGCGGGATCAAGACGCAGGCTCTCATCGAGAGCGGCCAGAGCCTCGGGCAGATGCCCCTTGCGCTCTTGGATCACCCCCCGGTAGAAAGCGGGCTCAGGGCTTAAGGGATTGACCCGCTGGGCATCGTCGAGAACCAGCAGCGCCTCTTCGAGGGAATCCATTTCGATAAGCAGACTGGCTTTTTCGATGAGCGCCTCGTAAAAGGTCGGTTCCAGCGCCAGGGCCGCGTCCAGATCGCTCGCCGCAGCCGCCGAATTGCCCAGACGGACCAGGGAGATGGCCCGGTTATAGAAATAGTTGGCGACGGAATTGTCCTTGGCGATGGCGGCGCTGAACTTTTCCACCGCCTCTTCTTCGCGCCCCAGACCGGAGAGGGCATAACCGAGACCGTTCAGGGCGGCGGGATCGCCGGCATCAAAGGCCAGGGCATGAGTGAAGCTCTCCACCGCTTCGCTAAAGCGACCGAGACGGTTGAAGGCATAGCCGCGATTGAAATAGACATCGGGGGCGTCCGGCGCCCGGCGCAGGGCCTGATCGTACATGGCCAAGGCCTCTTCGGTACGTCCCAACTCGTCGAGGGTGTTGCCCATATTGATATAGGCTTCGGGGAAATCGGGCTGAAGGTCGAGACAGCGCTGAAAATGGCGCAAAGCCTCGTGATAGTCACCCAGTCGCTCCAGCAGCACCCCGTAGTTGTGGTGCAGCGCCCCATTCTGGGGGTCGAAGCGCAGGGCCTTTTGATACAGAGCCATGGCCTTGAGGGTATCCCCCAGGTTGGAAGCGGCCACGGCACAGATATTGAGAGCTTCCACATCGAGAGGACTGGTCTCCAGGTACTCCTCAGCCAATTCCAGGGCGACTTGATCCTCACCCCGATCAAGGGCCTGCTGCGCCGCCTCCAGATCGCCGGCCAGATCCTCCTCAATAAAATCTTCGAACTCTTCTTCCATAGACTCTCCAGATACGCGAATATCCCCTGAAGCTTCCAGGGGATATCACTATAACAGAAAGCACCGGGCCTGACACTCTCTTCCTGCGAACGCAACCGGATACCGCCCTACCTGGGCTGCACCCCCGCGCGGATCAGACGCAGTACCTGCCGGCGAAACTCATCGGGCATCTCCTCCAGCCTTTCCGTGACCTGCTTACCGTCGGCGAAACGCACCACCACCTTCTGCCCTTCCTGCTTCTCGTACTGGGGTTCAAGCATCCGCCCCCGCTCCCAGCGAAAGGTGTAGATCCCAGGCTTAATCCGATTTTTCAGGAAATGCAGAGCCTTGGTCGCAGCGAGAAGTTCTTCTCGACGACGCTGTTCGCCCCTTTCTAGGTACGGAATCAGCAACTGGGTGAGCAGAGCGAAAGCAAGCGCCGTCAGCAGCAGAATAAGCGGCAGAGAGATCATGTCGGCTCCCGCGGTTAGAATGGGTGCGAAATGCAGAATTGATGGCGTCGCAGAAACTTGCAAAAGTATCAAAATTTCTTGCAAATGGCGGGCCAGTTCAACAATGCAATGAGACAGGGGAAGATTCATGGACGGGTGTCGTGAAACGTCGACGTTTCACGATATTTGCGGAAGGGCCGGAGAAAGGTTGCAATCTATTGATTTAAATAAATAAAAAAACACCAAAAAATTCTCTTGATTTTTCAATCAAAGGGCGTAACGTGCGCCATTGTGCCGCTTGTGGTACATATTTCACGAAAATGGAGGCAAAAGTTAATTCATGAAAAAGATCGCCCTGAGCCTGTGCCTGATGTTGGCCATGTCCCTGGTCGCCTGCAAAAAACAGGAAGAAGCTGCTGCTCCCGCCGCCCCGGCCGTTGAGCAAGCCGCCCCGGCCGTTGAGCAAGCCGCTCCTGCCACTGAGCAAGCCGCTCCTGCCACTGAGCAGGCCGCTCCCGCTGCCGAGCAGGCTGCTCCTGCCGCTGAGCAGGCCGCTCCCGCTGCCGAGCAAAAGTAATTCCGCAAAAATCCTGGCGGGCCGTTATCGACCATCGGCCCGCCAGGACAAAAACCCATTCTCCAGTTTTTCCCGCCTAATCCCTCCGCCGTTTCCAAATCCCCGCCAGCACTGCGGTAAGCAGCACCGCCAGCACGATGCGGATACCGAGAATCAGCCTGGCATCACCGCCGATAACGACAAAAATCAGCGTATCCTCCACCACCGCGTGACACGTGGCGAGAAATAGCCCCATGAGAAAAAGTTCCCTGCGGGGCAGGCGTTTCTGCTGGGCAACGCGGATAATGATCCCGGCACCGTAGGCGATACCGAGAAAAATGCCGGTGAACAGCGGCACCGCCGCCTCCCGACCCAGGCCCATGCCGCGCATCAGAGGCTCGACGGCGTCGCCGATGCGGCGGAAGATGGGCAGGTAACGGAAAACCTCGAAGAGGGTCACCAGCGGTACGATAATCAGCAGCAGTTTAAGAGCCAGCTTCCCAGCGCCCAACAAGGCGGGAAAAAGTACTTCCATCAACCCACCCCCAGCGCCCGCAGGCCAAGGAGCAGCCAGCCGGCCAGGGCGGCGATGAGCAACCGACACAACGTCAGCACGCCCCCCCGGGTGCCGGTGCCGCGCAGCACCGCCCCTTCGACCAGCAGGTTATGGGCGATGCCCATCATCAGCCCACACTGGGTAACTTGCCAGGGGGACAAATCGAGAGGGGCCATGACCGCGATGGCGGCGTAGAGATTGAGCAAAAAAGCGGCGACAAAGGCGAAAGCGGCCTCGCCGGGGAGGTCGAAAAGTCCCATCAGCGGCGCGAAAAAGGCACCGAGCCAGGCGATGACCGGGGTCTGCTTGAGCAGGTCCACCAGCACGTAGAGGGGCACCACATACTTGCAGAGCTTGAAGGCGGTCGCAACCCCTCCGCGCAAGCCGGTGCGAATGCGGGTGGGTATGTCGGGAACAGCTTCGTTCATGGAGCGTACTGGTAACGGTAGCTGGGCAGAAGCGCTTCGCCGGCGAGCCCATCGAGAAGCGCCGCCGCTTGGGCAAAGGGAGCAACCGCCGCGTAGATGTTTTCGGCATAGGCACCGGGACGACGATAGATCACTACCCGCGCCTCATCGACCCCAGCCAGGGTGCGTAACAGCGCTAAGGCGTCTTCCAGGTAGCCGACCTCGTCGATGATACGCAGACCCTTGGCCCCGGTTGCATCGAAAACACCCCCGCGTCCCAGCTGTTTGAGGGAGCAGGGACTGAGTTTGCGGTTCTCCTCGATCAGACTGAGAAAACGCTGATGAAAGCGGTCGGTGATCCCCTGCATCAGGGCGATTTCCTCCGGTTCACTGGGACGTAGCGGCGACCAGAAATCCTTGAGAGGACCGCTCTTCACCGTCTCATCCTCAACTCCCCACTTATCAAGCAGGCCGGCGATATTAAACTTGAAAGTGATGACACCGACACCGCCGACCAGGGCGGTGGGATGAGCGACGATGGCGTCAGCGGCCAAGGCCGCGTAGTAGCCGCCGGAAAGGGCCTTGTCCATGACGCAGGCGACAACCGGCACCCCCTTTTGCTCGCCGAAGCGTTTCAGTTCATGGTAGAGGATATCGCTCGCCGTCACCGAGCCGCCACCACTGTCGATGCGCACCAGCAGCCCAACCACAGCGGGATCTTTCAACGCCAGGCGCAACTCTTCCTTGAGCCGGGGGATCAGGGGCGGTTCCTTGGAGAAACGCTCCAGCCCCACCGGCGCCAGGGAGATCAGACCGCTGATGTCGACCATCGCCAGCTTGGCCCGGCCACTCCCTTCCACCACCTGCTCGCGTGCCGAGCCCATCGGCTCGGAAAGAGGCACCTTGACGAAGGCACAGCCCCCCAGCAGCAACAACCCCAGAAGTAGCCCCCATCTCTTCATGAAAACTCCTTCCCCTTCCGTCAGTTGACTTTACCGGTGAGCCCCACTATAGTGCCCGCCATGAGAGACCTGTTCATCGCCGACGCCCATCTGCTCGCTCCCGAAGACGCCAACTACCGGCGGCTGCTGGACTTTCTCCGCACCCAGCGGGGTGAAACACGCACCCTGGTACTGCTCGGCGACATCTTCGAATTCTGGATCGGCTACCGCTGGTGCGTCTTTTCCGCCTATGTGCCGCTGCTCGAAGCCCTGCGCGAGCTGCGGGAAGCGGGAACCCGCATCGTCTACGTGGAAGGCAACCATGACTTCCATCTCGGCCCCTACTTCGCCGAAACCTTAGGCTGCGACATCCTCCCCGACGGCGGCGTCATCGAGCTCGACGGCCAAAAAATCCATATCAGCCACGGCGACCTGATCGACCCCGCCGATCGGGGCTACCGTTTGCTGCGCCGCATTTTACGCAGCCGCCCCCTGCGCGCCCTCGCCACCATCCTTCCGCCGGATTGGGCCTGGGCCATCGCCCGCAGGGCCGGAGCTCTGAGCCGCCGTTCCCACACCCCCTCCTTACACCGCGAACCCCCTCTGCATCTTCTCGAAGAGCACGCCCGCCGGCATTTCGCCGCCGGCTGCCAAGCGGTCGTTACCGGTCATTTTCATGCCCCGGCGCGTCGCGATTTTGACGGCAACGTCATGATCGCCCTTGGCGACTGGATCGACCAGTATTCTTATGCGGTCTTCGCGGATGGCAAGCTTTCCCTCGCCCGTTTCTCCCCGAAAGGCTGAACCTCTCCCCCTTCCCGCCGTATTTGCAACCTGCCGACCAGATCGCGCAGAGTCAGGCCGTTCAGAGCTTCCCGTCCGGCCGCCGCGAGAGTCTCTTCGATCTCCCGCACCAGTTCCCGTTCCGGCGTCGCACGCAGGCGGGCATAACGGGCGCCGTCCGCCTTCAATCCCTGAAGCAGATCGTGTACCGTCAGGGTATCCAGCGCCTGTCCCGGCTGATAAGCCGGAACACCGGCCTTGCCGTCGCGCACTTCGCTGAGGAAACCGAGGCCTTCCAGATGTCCGAGAACGTCTTGGGCCAGACGCGGGGGGAGGTTGATATGGGCGGCAATCCGCACCAGATCCCAGGGTTTTTCACCGCGATAGAAGTTCTCTGCGATAACCAGCATGGCCGTCAGGGAAACCAGTTCGCGACTGGCGAAATTGACCTCGGGCCCGCGGATATCGCTGGAAGCCCGGCGCAGATTCTGCCAGGCGTAACTGACTTCGACCCCGAGCAGCACGATCAACCAGCTCACGTAGAGCCAGACCATGAAGATCGGCAACGCCGCCATGGTACCGTAGATGGCGTTGTAGCGTCCGACCCCGACCTGAAAATGAACATAGCCCCATTGGGCCAACTGCCAGAGAGTCCCCCCGAGAATTCCTCCGACCAGGGCCGCCGTGGTGTTGACCCGGGTATTGGGCATGAAGATATAAAGGGCGGTAAAGGTGATCCACATACCGACATAAGGGATCGATTTGAACAGCAGCGGCACCAGCGGCCCGAGATAGCTGTTCTCCCGCAAATGGGCGATGAGCTCGTTGCTGGCCAGCGAAGAGGTCATTGAGATGGCTGCCAGCACGAAAATCGGGCCGATGGTAACGACGGAGAAATAGTCAGAGAAACGCCGCAGCAGCGGCCGGGTTTCGTTGACGCCCCAAATGTGATTGAAACTCTTTTCGATATTGGAAAGGAGGGTGAGTACCGTCAACACCAGAGCGGCGAGTCCCACCACCCCGAGCCGGGCAACATTCGTGTTGTCGATGTAATGGAGGATCTGGGCAACGACATCCTCGGTCCCCGGCGCCAGATTGTTGAGAATCAGCGGTTCAAGGGTGTTCTGCACGCCGAAACCCTTGAGCAGGGCGAACATCAGGGCCAGCAGGGGAACGACGGACAAGAGGGTGGTGAAGGTCAACGCCGAAGCACGCAGCATGCAGCGATCGGCGAAAAACCCCTGGAAAGCCGCGATCACCACCCGCGCCTGACGCAGCAGCAAGGCGCGAGGGCGGGAAAGACTCTCCGCCTCCAGACGCCAGAGATCCTCTTCCAGAAAGGTCCGGAGCCTTTTCCGACCCTCAGCGATCAGCGACATGCAACCTCCGTGGCAACGGCCTGGGGAATAAAGCAGAAAAGGCCGCACCACAGAGGACAGCGAGCTCTGTAGTGATCTACAGCCTTTTTCAGGCTTATCCATTTCATCAATAAATATGACTTAAACACCTGAACAATAATATGATTCAGATATTTTTCCGCAACGCCCGGGCGATACTGATTCGTTCCTCGGCACGAGTTTCCTCGTCGCCCGACTCCTTGATAAAGAGGCGGTTGACCGCCGCCAGGGTCGCGTTCAACGTTTCCATATTGATGACCGCCGAAGCGGGAAGGCTCTCCATCCCCTGAAAATTCAACGGGCAGTAATCGATAAAACGCTCGCCGTCACGGCGGCCGAGCAGGGGCAGGCCGTGAGTGCGGCAGATCAGGGGACGCGCTTCATAGAGCCGACAAGCGCCATCCTTGAGCAGCGGGCAGGGGCCGTCCTCCGCCGCTGCGCGAGCCCGGTCACGGATCTCCGCGGCCAACACCGCCGGAGCTTCGGCCAGCGCCGCCGCCAGCGCCGCCGCTTCCACCGGGAAGAGGGAGAGATGGCGACAACAGCCGTCACACCCCAAGCGACAGACGATCTGCTCACGAAAGTCCGCTTCGATGCGGGCACAAAGCTCATCCACCCGCGCTACCAGCTGCCGATAATTCCTCAGCCTCTCCATCCCTTCCGCCTTCAGTCTTCAGTCTTCAGTCTTCAGCCTGACCCTTAATCCAACGCCTCAACAGCATAAGCGCCGCAGCTCGCCAGATCGGACTCGCCGGCACCGGGCAGTTGTCCGGCCAGCTCGCGCAGGGCGCTGCGCAGCCCTTCTTCATAGACCGGATGATAAAAGGGCATGCGCAGCAGATCCATGACCTTGAGCCCCCGCTCGATGGCCAGGGCCAGCAGATGGGCCATGTGCTCGGCGGCGGGAACGCACATCTCGGCCCCGAGCAGCCGGCCACTCTTTTTATCGGCATAGATGTGGAGTACGCCTTTGTTCTTCTCGGCGGTACGCGCCCGCCCGTGGCGGGCAAAGGAAACCTTGCCGAAGATGACCGTCTCCGGATCGAGTTCCGCCAGACGCTTCCCCACCGCCGCCACCTCGGGATCGGAAAAGACCACGGCCAGCGGCGTACGGCGCTTGAAACAGTGGATGGATTCGGCCACGGCGTTGATCCCGGCGATATGTCCCTCGTCCGCCGCCTCGTGCAGAAGAGCCGCCTGGCCGTTGGCGTCCCCGGCGAGGAAGATGGGGAGATCGGCGACTTGCAGGGTCGAAGGATTGACTTGCGGCTGGCCACGCTTGTCCAAGGGAATACCGAGGCTCTCCAGGCCGAGGCCGTCGATATTGGGGCGCCGCCCCATTGCGACCAGCACCCGGTCGACCACCACCTGCGCGGTGCCGGCGGCGACTTCGATGCCGCCTTCGACCCGGCGCAATTCAGCCCCTACGCCGGTATGGATGGCGAATTCCCGGCCCAGCAGTTTGACCAGGTTCTCGTTCACTTCCTCGTCGCTCAAGCCCGCCAGGCGCGGGCTCAGATCGAAGGCGTTGATGGTGATGCCGAGGCGGGCGAGGGCCTGGGCCATCTCCACGCCGATGGCACCGAGGCCGATGACCGCCATGCGCCCCGGCAGATCAGTCTGATCGAAGAGATTATCGGTGGTGAGAATCCCGTCTCCCAAGGCGCACCAAGCTTCAGGGACGACCGGGCGACTGCCGGGGGCGAGAACGATGCGCTTGGCGCGAAAGCGGCGACCGTCGACCTCAACGGTCTGCCCATCGAGCAACCGGGCGCGACCGGGCAGATTGCGCTCGCCGAGATCCTCGGTGGCCTTGAGCACGCCACCGACGAATTTATCCCGCAGGTTTCGTACCCGGCGCAGCACCGCCGGGATGTCGACAGCTAGGGACTCGCCGCCGGAGATGCCGAAAGCAGGGAAATCATTGCGCCGCGCAAAAGCGTTGGCCGCTTCGATCAGGGCCTTCGAAGGCATGCAGCCGACCCGGGCGCAAGTGGTGCCGTAAGGGCCGTCATTGATCAACAGAAAATTATCGGTGCGTTTGCGCACCTCACGCAACGCCGCCAGCCCGGCGGAACCGGCACCAACGATAATCACGTCAACGTTTTGCTCCATAGCCTCCTCCACATAAAAGCCGGGGATGAAAAGAACAACGGTCTTTCACCCTCAACAACTAAAAGGCCCCGCGAACGCCGTCGAGCACGTACTGCACGGCGAGAAAGGCCAGCACCAGACCCATCAGCCGGGTGATGATGGCCGCCCCGAGGGCGCCGATCAGCTTTAGCAAGGCATCGGCGCGCAACAGCAGCAGACAGGTCGCGACGAAGACCAAGGCGCTTGCCGCCAATAGGGCCAGATAATCGGCCGCCGTGCGGACATGCTCAACGAAGATCAGCCCGGTGGCGATGGCCCCCGGCCCCGCCAACAGGGGGAAGGCCAGCGGCGTGATGGAAATATCCGCCTTGGCCTCGGCCAGCCGCTCCTCCCGGCGGCTGGTGCCGGTCCCGGTGGGGCGACCGTAAAGCATCTCCAAAGAGATTACGAAGAGCAAAAGCCCGCCGCAGATCCGCACCGCCGCCGTTTCAATGGCGAAATAACCCATCATCAGTCGTCCGCAGATCAGAAAAAAAACGAGAATAGCATAGGCCGCAAGACAGCCGCGAACAGCCATGACCCGCCGCTGGGCACGGGTATTGTCCGGGGTGATGGCGAGAAATACCGGCACCCCGGCGATGGGATCGACGATGATGAAGAGTTGCAGGGCAAAGGCCGTGAAGAGCGCAAAGGATGAATCCATACCCCGCCTCCCCTCCCTAAGGGGTCTTGCGTTCCAGCTTCTTCACCGGCAGACCCAGGCTTTCCGGCGCGGCGTCGAACTCGGCGGGATTACCGACCAGCACCAGCTGCTGCCGGTCGGGGTGCAGATAGAGCCGGGCAACGCGCTGCACATCCGCGACGGTGACGGCGGCAATCCGGTCGCGATAGGTCTGGAGATAATCCGGCGCGTAGTCGTAATAATCGAGGCGCATCTGCTGGTTCACCACTTGGTGACTGTCGCTGAAGGCGAAGACGAAAGAGTTGATCAGGCTCTCTCTGGCGATCCGCAACTCCTCGTCGGTAACCGGGGTTTCGCGCAGGTCGGTCATGATCCCCCGGATCAGGGTGATCACCTCGGCGGTGGCGCCGTTTCTGGTTTCGCAGCCGGCGACAAAGGGGCCGGGGAGGCGCCGACCAATGTCGTAATAGGAATAGACCGAATAGGCCAGCCCTCGGTTGGAGCGGACCTCGCGCATCAGCCGGGAATTGAAGCCGCCGCCGCCGAGGATGAAGTTCATCACCCGCACCGCCGGCACGTCGGGGTTGTCCTTGTCGATGGCGACCTCGCCCAAGAGGATGGTGCTTTGCGGAATCTCCTTCTCCGCCAGCCACAGCGCCGGAGCCTCGGCCGCCACCAGCGGCGGCACCGGCGCCCGGCTCCCCGCCCCGCCGGTCCGGTCGGCGAAGATTTCCGTCATCAAACGCGTGACCTCGGCACTCGCAAAGTCGCCGCTGATGCCGATCCAGAGCGGGGTTTCGGCCAGGTCGCGGCGATGGCGCGCGACCAGATCCTCGCGGCGGATCGATTCCAGACCGGCGACACTCGGCGAACGACCCAGAGGATGCTCGCCGTAGAGGGCGCGCATCAGTTCCCGCGAGGCGAGCGCGCCGGGATCGTCGTCCTGGCGACGGACCAGTTCGATGGCCTGGCGGCGCGCCAGTTCCAGCCGACCAGCGTCGAATTTGGGCCGGGAGAGAACATCGTGCAGCATCTCCAGCCCGGCGCGCAGATCATCCCGGCGCAGGGAGAGGGCCAGTTGCGTGGTATAGGTATCGGCGGCCGCAGTAAAGTCGGCGGCCATGCGCTCCAACTCCCGGTCGAACGCCTCCGGCGAGAAGTCGCCCGCACCGCCGGTGCGCAGCAGTACCGCCAGCAGATCGGCGAGACCGGTCTTCTCCGGCGGATCGACGATCCCCCCGGACCCGGTCGTGACGCTGATCTCCACCAGGGGCAACTCGTGATCCTCGTGGAGATAGAGGCGGATGCCGTTGGCGAGGGTCACCGGTTCGATGCGCGGTACCTCGAATTTTAAAGGGGCGAAGCTGAGCTGGTCCGGCCGCACCGGAGATTGAGGCGTGCAGCCTGCGAGAAACAACAAGATCGGCAGCAACCACCGCAAGAATGACATCATGGCCGGCCTCCTTCCTTGTTCAGCACGGCAACGGTGCGGTTGGCCGGGCTGAGGTAGCGCTTGGCCGTCGCCATGATCTCGTCGGCGCCGATGGTCGCCACCTGCTCGTCGTAATCGACCAGATAACGCCAGTTTCCGGCAACGGTCTGGTAGTAGGTCAGCATCCTGGCCAGCCCGGAGTTGGTCTTGAGATAGCGCAGGCGGTCGGTGGCCAGCCGATTGCGGGAGCGGATCAGTTCCTCCGTGCTCACCGGCTCGTTCGCCAGGCGGTCGAGTTCGGCGTAGATTGCCGCTTCCACTTCCGCCGTCGTGTGGGGATGGCGGGGGGTGGCGGAGATCACGAAAAGATTGGGATAACGGGAACCGGGGGCGGCCGAGGTGGAAATATCGGCGGCCAGTTGTTTTTCCACCACCAGGCTCTGATAAAGACGCGAAGTGCGTCCCTGGCCGAGAATCAGGTCGATGAGGTCAAAGACGTAGTCTTCCCGCTCCGGCAAGGTCGGCTTGTGGTAGCCGAGCAGCAACGACGGCTCCGCGTCAAAAACCACCTCGACGCGTTTTTCCCCCCGCTGCGGTGGCTCCACCGCCGTCACCGACGGCACCGGCGTTCCCGGGGGAATGTCGCCGAAATAGCGCTCGATCATGGCCACCGTCGCGTCGAAATCGAGATCGCCGACCAGGGCCATGACGGTGTTCACCGGCGCATAGTAACGCTGGAGAAAATCGCGGGTCTCCGCCAGAGAGAGGTTTTCGATGTCCGAATGCCAACCGATGATCGGGTTGCGGTAGGGATGGACGGTGAAGGCGGTCGCGAGCAGATGCTCGTAGAGCATGCCCTGGGGATCGCTGTCGTAGGACCGCCGCCGCTCTTCCTGAACGACCTCGCGTTCGGTGAAGAACTCACGCAGTACCGAATTCTTCATGCGGTCCGCCTCGATGGCAGCCCAGAGCTCCAGTTTGTTGGCAGGTAGTGAAACCAGGTAGGTGGTGAGATCCTTGCCGGTGAAAGCGTTGTAGCCGACGCCGCCGTTCTCGGCGTAGATGCGGGAAAATTCATCCTTGACGACGAAGGCCTTGTGCCGCTCCTGCAACTCGTTCAGGCGGCGGCGCAGGGTATCCAGTTCTTGAGGATCGCCATCCTTACGCCCCTTCAGGACGTCGAACCGCGCCCCCACCTCCTCGATCTCTTCCAGTAGGGGTTTTTCCTGGGCGTAATCGCTCGTCCCCAGGGTGGTCGTTCCCTTGAAGAGCATATGTTCGAGCAGATGGGCGACGCCCCGAGTTTCGCTCGTTTCGTACACCGAACCGACGCCGATCGTGATGTAGGCGGTAAAGGTCGGCGCTTCGGGACGCTCGACCAGAAGCAGTTTGAGACCGTTGGCGAAGGTGTGCTCGCGAACCTTTTCGGCCAGGGTATCGGCCCCGGCCAGGGTCGTCAGGGAGAGCAGCAGCAACAAAGTCGCCGAAACCCGTATCAGACAATCTTTCAAGCGCATGGGACTCCTTCTCTTTCGCGGTTTCTCGTGATCGGGAAAATTCACCGGGAATCTCCCAGCGGCCAGCCGACAGGATAGCCGAGCGGCACGATTTGCGAAAGCCCCAAATCAATGTGGAAGAAACAGGAATAGCACGGGAGGGGGAACAACCGGGGATGGGGAAAAAAAACGGGATCCTTCAGTTGGAATCGCCGTCGTCACGCTGGGCCTTTTCCATCAGCAGGGGGAATTGCTCGCTGAAAGAGGAATTGGCAACTTTCATGAAGTTCTTGAGGGCGGTCAGTTCCAGACGCATCCGTCCCACTTCCCGACGCAACTCATCCAGTTCCCGCAGCAAAGGAGCGGAACCGGCGAGGGCTCCGGCAACAGGGATTTGCAAGGGATTTTGCCGCAAGTTTTCGTTCATCTTCATACCTTCCCGGCCGTCCCGAAAATTTCACCCGACGGCCACACCTAACCGGATATCGGCGGCTTTACTTGTCAAGTCTACTCGTCCCACCCGACCTGTCAAGAACGCCGAAGGACAACAAAGCTGTCGACAAACGTCCCGGCGAAGATTATTTTGTGGACGTCGTAAAAACTCTCCACCTACCGCGTTGCGGTCATCCCGCCCCCTGATGCAACGGAGTTACCCATGAATAAAAAACGTCTCGGAGTATTGACCAGCGGCGGCGACAGCCCCGGCATGAACGCCACCGTGCGCGCCGTGGTCCGCGCCTGTCTCGCCGCCGGCGTGGAGATCGTCGGCTTCCAGAAAGGCTACACCGGCCTGATCGATCGCCTCTACGAAATTCTCACGACCCGTTCGGTAAGCAACATCCTCCAGCGCGGCGGCACCTTTCTGCAGAGTGCCCGCTGTAAACAGATGATGGAAGAAGCCGGACAACACTTGGCCGCCGACAACCTCAAGGGGCTGGGCGTCGACGGGCTGGTGGTGATCGGCGGCGACGGCAGTCTGCGCGGCGCCCACGCCCTGCAACGCCAGGGCATCCGGGTCATCGGCATCCCCGCTTCCATCGATAACGACATCCCCTTCACCGACATGTCCTTGGGGGCCGACACCGCCCTCAACAACATCATCCACGCCGTCGACTGCCTCAAGGACACCGCCTCTTCCCACGACCGCACCTTCGTCGTCGAAACCATGGGACGCAACTGCGGCTATCTGGCGGTCATGTCGGCCATCGCCAGCGGCGCCGAATACGCCCTAATTCCCGAAGCGCCCTATGATATCGACGACATCTGCAAAAACCTGCACCGGCGCTATGAAGAGGGACGCAGCAATTCCATCATCATGGTCGCCGAGGGCGCCGGAAAAGCCCAGGAGATCGCCGACCAGATCAAGGACAAAATCGGCTTCGAGACCCGGGTCATGATCCTCGGTCATTACCAGCGGGGCGGCTCTCCCACCTCCTTCGACCGCACTCTCGCCGCTCGCTTCGGGGTGGCGGCGGTGGAAGCCCTGCTCGCCGGCGACGGCGGCAAGATGGTCGGCCTCTCCTATGCCGCCATCAAACTCACCGATATCGAGCAGGTCCTTTCCGGCGGCCGCCGACCCATCGATCCGGTCATTCTCAAACTCGCCATCACGCTCGGCGTCTGATCACAAAAGCGCGCCGGAAATTCCCGGCGCGCCCCTCCCTCCCCCGTCTGTCCGCAGGAAAAATCTGCGCCCCCCTTGCACTCTCAAAAAAATTAACTATTGTTTAGAAAAATCACTGACCATGTTAGTCATAATCCACCAGATGTCGGCAAGGAGGTGAAGTATGACCCGTCTCAAGGGAATCGAGGGGATCGGGGAGGAGTTCGCCGCGCGGCTCAAGACCATCGGCATCCATTCGGTGCAGACACTCCTCGACCGGGGCGCGACCCCCGAAGGGCGCCGGGAACTGGCTAAGGCCAGCGGTATTGCCGAAGGGTTGCTGCTGCGCTGGCTCAACAACGCCGATCTCTTCCGCATTCGCGGTATCGGCGAGGATTACGCCGATCTGCTCGAAGGGGCCGGAGTCGATACGGTTCCTGAACTGGCCCAGCGCAGCCCGAAAAACCTTCATCGCATGCTCATCGATACCAACGACAAACGCCCGCGGGTGCGCCAGCTTCCCTCGGTCAACCAGGTCAAGAACTGGATCGACCAAGCCAAACAGCTCCCGCGGATCGTCCAATACTGAAAGCTCGGCGACAAAGACCACAGGAACCGGGCGCACGAAAAAAGGGCCGACAACACTCGTTGCCAGGCCCTTTTTTCGTGGTCGTGCCGCGCCGGTTAGAAACTCTGACGAATACCGAAAAAGATATTGTGGGTGTCGTAGTCGGCCTCGATCCCGGCAAAATCAGGATCTTCGGTGGCGAAATAGCGGTATTGCAGATCGAGTTTGGTGTACGGCCCCACTGAAAATGCCACTCCACCGCCGAGTTGGTAGGCGAAAACGCTGTCATTGTCGCTGCCGTAATAGTCGATGTCGGCGTCGATATTGGCGAAACCGATGCCGCCGACCATAAAAGGACAGATCATTTCCCCGGGGAAGAAATCGACATAAAGATTCCCCATGACCGAAAAGGTCGAAACCTCCCCGTCAACCTGGTAGCTGCCACTCCAAGAAGCGTTAAATTCGTCCATTTCGTTGTAGCGATAGGCGAACTCCACCTCCCCGCGCAGCCCCTTTTCATTCGAGGCGCCGATCGCTCCGGCGAATCCCGCGCCGACATCAAAGGAAAGATCGGCGCGGTCACCGTAATTATCCCGCAACTCGGCATCATCGGCCAGAACCACCCCGGCGCTTCCGGAAACATAGGGCCGCGCCGAAACCGACGTCACCGTGCCCAGCACCACCATCGCGCCAACCAGAACCATCCCCAGACCGCGCATAAAGCCTCCTCTTCTTTAACCGTTGTAAAAAGACGGATTCCCATACCGGCACCACAGTCTCAGTCTATCCCGATGATCGATTTTTTAAAGTCCCATTCAACCTCCGTGCGCTGCCCTGTTGCCGGGAAAAGCCGCGCCTTAGGCTGAATAGAAGAGGACCAAACCCGTCCAACCGAACCGATCCGGTCCTCCTTCACGCAATTTTACTGAACGAAAATTACAGGGCGTTGTAGAATCATCGAAACATTCTTCACGGAGGGAACATGATGCTCGTCGCTTTTCTGGCCGTACTTTTCGGATTGGCTTTGCTCGTCTGGAGCGCCGACCGCTTTGTCGAAGGTTCCGCCGCAGCCGCCCGGAATTTCGGCATGCCGCCGCTATTGATCGGCATGGTGATCGTCGGTTTCGGCACCTCGGCGCCGGAGATGCTGGTATCCGCCCTTGCGGCGATGCAGAACACACCGGGGATCGCCCTGGGCAACGCCTATGGCTCAAATATTACCAATATCGCCCTAATTCTCGGGGTCACCGCCTTGATCAGCCCCATCGCCGTACATTCGCAGGTACTGCGCAAGGAATTGCCGATTTTGACCGCCGTCACCCTGCTGGCGGGTTATCAGATCTGGGACGGCGGCCTCACCCGCATCGATGCCTTGGTGCTGCTGGGGGTCTTCGCCGGGTTGATGGCCTGGACGATTGTCCAAGGCTTGCGAAAAAGGACCGATCCCCTGGGGCAAGAGATGGAAGCGGAACTCTCCGAACAGACGATGCCGATGAACCGGGCGCTCTTCTGGATCGTCGCCGGCCTACTGCTGCTCATTGCCAGCTCCCGCCTCCTCGTCTGGGGGGCGGTGGAAATCGCCCATGGCTTCGGGGTCAGCGACCTGATCATCGGCCTGACCATCGTCGCCATCGGCACCTCGCTGCCGGAGCTGGCCTCTTCGGTCATCGCGGCACGCAAGGGAGAGCACGATATCGCCCTGGGCAACATCCTCGGTTCCAACCTCTTCAACACCCTGGCGGTGGTGGGCATCGCCGGAGGAATCCGGCCGATGAGCGTCCCCCCCGAGGTCTTTTCCCGGGACATGCTGGTCATGGCCAGCCTGACCCTGGCGCTCTTCGTCATCGGCTGGGGAGTGCGCGGTCATGGACGTATCAACCGAATCGAAGGCGCCGCCCTCTTGACCTGCTATGTCGGCTATACCGCCTATCTGATTGTCGGTGCGTTCTGAAAATGGCCGAAACCGGAGACGGAAGGGTGCATCAACCTGACCCAAAACGGTCTTCACCCTCGCCTGCCCCCTATCCCAAAGCGCTCACGAAGCTGGAGGAGGAAGAAACCACCAGCCCCCTGAGCGGCCGAAGAAGCGGGGGATGAAAAGTTTCCCGAAAAGGAAGTGATCGTGGCGGTAACTCCGACACCCTAAAGGCGACGTAAGACTCTGACAATACGTAGAAAAATAAAAACCGTCTAATAACCGGACGCGGTTAGTGGACGGGTTTTCTTTTTTTAATGGTGGAGGGTGCGCCGACCTGGCGCTAATTCTTCCTTCGGTTTTTCCTCTCCGGCTGATTCGATCTGCTTCACCATCCGGTCGAAATCGCTTTCAAACAACCGGTCTTGCACGATGCAGTATTTTTCGTATTCGCTTTCGGCATGGGCCTTGGCAATTTCGGCGGTCACCTTGCCCGCGTCTTGCAGGATTTCACGGTCGGTGGCCGCGATAAAGCGGTTCAGGCGGGATTCCCAATCCTGCATGATCAGAGGAATCTTGCGCAGCGCCATATCCTCGGCGACATCCAGATAGGCGGCAACAAGTCGGCTTAACTGCGCCATTTCGTCTTCGGTCAGGTAATTGTTGGCCACGCTGACGTCGAACTTCTGGATTTTTCCGCGTGGCACGTCCTTCCAGGTGGTCAACCCCATGTGCTGCTTGTCGGCGTCGGCACGGTTGACAACGACCTCCGCCGTCGTCTGGCCGTGGATGGCCCAGTGCAGCTTGTTTTGCACTGTGGCGAAAAAGCGCTTGGTGGCCTGGGCGGTAACGTCGTAGTCGATGGCCGTGGCGTTGATGTCGGTGATCTTCTGGTGGACCTTGCGCTCGGAGAGGCGGATCTCGCGGATGCGATGGAGCTGCTCTTAAAAATACTGTTCAGTGAGGATGGAACCGCCGCTTTTGATGCGCTCATCATCCATCACGTAGGCCTTGATGGTGTGCTCCTCAATGATACTGGTGGCCCATTTGCGGAACTGCACGGCCCGTTCGGAGTTAACCTTGTAGCCCACGGCGATGATGGCGGGCAACTTGTAGTGCAGGGTGTTGTAGCTCTTGCCGTCGGAGACAGTTATCCGGAAATTCCGGATAACTGAATCTTCCTGCAACTCGCTATCGGCAAAGATTTTTTCAGGTGTTCATTCACCGTGCGCACGTTCACGTCGTAGAGCGTGGCCATCATTTTCTGGGTCAACCAGATGCTCTCATCGGCATAAACGGCCTCAACGCCGCCCGAGCCGCTGGCCGCGACAAAGGTCAGATATTCAGCTGCAGAGGAGCGAACAATGGCCGTCTCTTTTTTATGAGTCTTTCGTATTTCTTTATCCTTATTCTTTTCATTCGATCCCTCCCCAGCTTTGATACCTGTCCCGGGACCAGCGGAGGTATTTCATCAGCTCCCAGTTGATCGATTCGGGATCAAATCGCTCGCTGTCAAAGTTACCGCCAGACCATTCCGTATAGCTTTCGTGTTCCTCGTGGTTCGGGTCTTTCAGCGCATTTAAGAATTCAAAGTAACCGGGCACGCCGCCCACATCTTCTGGTGGACAGGCTCGTTGACCATCAAGGCAGGCCAATTCAGTTCTTAGTTCAGGATTGAAATAGCGGCTTTCCTCAAGAACAAGCTCATGCTCCCAGCTGTCTCCGAAATCATACAGATAGCGGAAAGTGCGCCCTTTCTGTTTGATCAGATCTCCGAGACGGTACCTGCCGCATGCCAGCCCGTCTTCCTTTGATTCCGGATATTCCGTGTAGCGTTTATTCCTGATGGTGAACTCGTGCAGGTGGCTGTCGGTCCAACCCATGACAATCTGGATGACGTCGTGCAACCGGTCCAGCGTGATGCTGGCGGGCACGACAAAACGCCGCCAAATTGATGGCTCGATGTCAAGCAGCTGTATTTTCAGCAGATAAAATCGTTCGCTCATTCCCAAATTCTCCTAAACCATGCTGAGTTCTAATTTGTGTTTTATCTTTTCCCAGCCCGGGATGACAGAGTCGAGAAGCTTATAAAATTCTGGGCTATGATCATGATATTTCAGGTGACACAGCTCATGCGTAACAACATAGTCAATACACTCTTTAGGCGCTCTTATCAGGTCTGTATTGAGGGTTACTGTGCCTTTATCTGAAAGGCTGCCCCATCTTTTTTGCATTCGCATAATGGATAGTCTCGGCTGATCAATACCCAGACATTTGAATTTCTGCCAGCAGCGATCCATGCTTTCGACAAATTGAACCTGTGCCTTTTCCGAATACCATTGATTTAAAAGTTTCCTGGCAGCAGTTGGAGTCGGTTCGCTCCGGCAAGTGATATGAAAAAAGCCGCGAGACAATTTCACTGAATTTTCCGATCCTTCGGCTAACTTCAAGCGATATTGCTTGCCGAGGTACAAGTGGGTCTCGCCGTTCACGTAACAGCGATCAGGCGTCTTTGGATTAAACTGCTTGAAATAATTCAGTTGCCTGAGAATCCAACGAGCCCGTTTTATTATTTTCTTTTCGATCAATGTGATGTCGGACTGCGCGGGTGCCTTGACAATAACCGTGCTGTCAGGATGCACAGCAATTTCCATCGTTTTTCTGTCACAGTACAACAGACTGAAATCGATGGTCTTCCGGCCGTAAACAACCGAGAGTTGGTTGTTATGGATTGACGCCTCCATTATTTGTAACTCCTGTGTTTTGCCACCTGCAACACCTTCTCGATGATGTCATCCATCTGATCAAGCGACAGTTCGATCCCTCTTGCCGTCTTGAGTTCATCATAGAGGTAATCATCAATTTCGTTGACTGCCTGTTTCTGAGCGTCTTCATCATCCCAGAAGTGAACTTTCTTGTGTTTTTCCAATATGCCATGAATAGCAATTGCCGCATCGGTTGCCGCCTCTTCGGCAAATGCTGAATTATGAGTGCTGAGTGCTGAATTGTTTTGAGCTCCTTCCGTGTTGTTCCGTGTATTCTGTGGTTCCAATTCTTTCGTGATTTTCGCGTCTTTCGCGGTTTCCAAAAATGGTTTTAAAACACCGAAATAGGCCATGGCATCTTCATTCCCGGAAAGCTTATCCGGTATGTCATCATGTACCTTGCCGACAACCTTGTTGCGGATATCGACGACTTTGTTCAAATAATCCAGATCGGATATCCTCTTAGCCCTGAAATCTTCAATCGCCTGCTGGATCAGCTTTGAGAACTTCTCGTAAAACGCAGGGTCTTCATCCATCTTTTCAGTGATGACTTTCTTTGTGGCGTGTGCAATCGTATCAGCCTTTGAAGCCGTTGTTTTCTTGGTCTGATAGACACCTTGTTCCTCTTTGACCTGATTGAACATTTTGTCGTCAAAGATATTGACCGGCTCATTCAGCTGAACAACTTCACTGGCCTGAATGTGTGTATCCAGCAGTTTTTTGATTTTGGGCTCATAATCCCGGTAATCAATGGCTTCTGCATACCGGAGCTTGACAGACGCCTTGAGTGACTGGAACTTCCGGAGGTCCGCCTTGTATCTGATCAACGTTTTTTCATCGGTTTCGGTCAGGAATTTCTCGGAAGAGAGTGCGATGCCGAGGGTTTTCCCGAATTCCGAAAGGCGGCCGTAAAACTCTTCTCTTAAGCTCTCATCGGCAAGCAGCACTTCATATGCCTCTTCATCGTAGGAATGCTTAACTGTTTTGAATAGATCCCAAAGATCGGAATACCGGGTGGGCAGTTTTTCGATTTCACTATTAATGGAAGTCAAAGTGCCGACCAGATCGGATTCATCGAACCCTTCAAATGCGCTGTACATGGTAAGCGCTTTGTCCAGCTCACCGAGGACGCTTGCATAGTCGACGATAAAACCGAACTCCTTACCCTCATGAAGACGGTTGACCCGGGCAATGGCCTGAAGCAGTGTGTGCTCTCTTAACACCCGGCACAGATAAAGAACCGCATTGCGCGGGGCGTCAAAACCCGTGAGCAGCTTGTCAACGACAATAAGGATTTCGGGTTCACTACCGTGTTTAAACTGGTTGATGAGCTGCTTGGTGTATTCTTCTTCACTGCCATAGCGCTTCATCATTTTTTGCCAGAATTTTACGACCTCATCCGTTGTCTCGTCATCGGTCTCTTCATAGCCTTCACGCATATCCGGCGGTGAGATAACGACCTCGGAGCTGACAATGCCTATCTCGTTCAGGTGGGCGTTGTACTTGAGCGCCGATGCCTTATTCGGGGCCACCAGCTGGGCCTTGAATCCGGTGCCCTGCCAGCCCGCGCGAAAGTGTTCGCTGATGTCAAAGGCTCTCATGTAGATGACCTGATCGGCCTTGTTCAGCATTTCCGCTCGCGCATACTTTCGTTTCAGGTCCGCCTGCTGCTCCTTGGTCAGACCCTGCGTGTGCCGCTCAAACCACAGATCAACAGCTTCTCTGTTTTGCGTCATCTCCACATGCCGCCCCTCATACAGAAGCGGAACCACCGCGCCGTCTTCAACGGCCTGCGTGATGGAATAATGGGGCTCCACCAGTTCACCGAATTTGGTGAAGTTGTTCTTCTCCTTCTTTAAAAGCGGCGTACCGGTAAACCCCAAATAACAGGCATGGGGGAACATCTGTCTCATTCTGGCTGAAAAGGAGCCGAACTGGGTACGGTGACTCTCATCCACCAGAATGAAAATGTCGGGCGATTCATCCTGGTATTTCTTTGCCGCATACGCCTTGTCGAACTTATGAATGAGGGTTGTGATAATCCCCGATTTCTTTTCAGCGACAAGCTCCAACAGGTTTCTGCCCGATGTAGCCCGATTCGCCTCAAGGCCACAGGCGGCAAAGGTGTTCCCCAGCTGTTTATCCAAGTCGTCACGGTCTGTCACAAGAACAATTCGCGGGTTCAATATTTCCGGATCTAAGGCCAGGTTTCTTGCGAGCATCACCATGGTCAGGGATTTTCCTGACCCTTGCGTGTGCCAGATCACACCGCCTTTACGTGAGTCGAGGCTGTCAAAGTGCTTCACCCGATTCAGGGTAGACTTGATGACGAAATACTGCTGATAGCGGGCAATCTTCTTGATCCCCCCATCAAAGACCGTAAACTTCCACGCCAGTTCCAGAAGCCTTTCCGGTCGGCAGAGGGAGAACAGAGACTTGTCCTGTTCGGTCACCAGTCTGGTGCCGGTCAATGCTTCCGGCTTAACATCAAAGGCAGATGAAATTCTGGCGACAACATCCTCGGCAAGTGGCTGGTTGACTACTGCTGCCAATTTTTCAAACTCGCGCTCACCGTTATCCATCTGAGGCTCTTTCCATACCCCCCAGAATTTTGCAGCGGTCCCCGTTGTGGCGTACATGGCGCTGTTTTTATTCAGAGCCAGCACCATCTGGCTGTAGATAAAGAGCTTCGGGATATAGTCGTCATTCTGATTTCTGATCGACTGCGAAACCGCCTGTTCCACCTCAACCTGCGGCGCTTTACACTCAATCACACAAAACGGAATGCCATTGACGAAAAGAACAATATCAGGCCGAGCGGTTTCGGTTGATCGTGAACGTTCAACACTGTATTCGACCGTTACATGAAACTTGTTACGACCGGGGCTTTTATCAGATTTGGGCCAGTCGATATAGTTCATGTTAAAGCTTTTCGAATCGCCCTCAATGGTCTGCTCCATGGCCGTTCCAAGCGTAATCAGGTCGTAAATCGCCTCGTTGGTCTTCAGCAGTCCGTCGTATTTGATGTTTTTCAGCTTCTGAATGGCGGATTGAACATTTTCCTCGCTGAAGAGGTACTCGCTGCCCTTGTAACGAATGCGGTTTATCTCTTTGAGCTGGTTGCGAAGAATACTTTCCAGCAAAACATTTGATGTGCGATCCTGCCTTTCGCGCAGGGCTTCAGCCGGTGTCAAAAATTCAAATCCCAAGCCAATCAAAAGCTGCAATGCCGGGATTTGAGACAGTTGCTTTTCATTTATATGAAAGCTACTCATCATGCCCCTCCGATTGTGTGCTCATGCTGGCAGAAGCTAATGTTTTTAGCCCTTTCAAAACAAGATGCACGCACTCATCTACAAAATGGGACTCCATTAATCGCTGATAATCGTCTGAACTAAGGCCGGAAGAACGTGCCAAATCATCTACTGACATGCCTTCTAAAACAGTCTTAATTCTCGTGTAGCCGGCATCCTGATTTCCTTTTTTGGCTTTTTCCTGAAGCTCAAAATACCCGGCGTTATTTGTAATCTGCCAGTGTTCGGTTATCGGTTCAGCAATAGCCTTATGTGTTATTGTTTTACAAACCTCGCCAACCACACCACCGAAAGCACCAAGCAAAAAGATCGGTTTATTTTTTTCTATTGAAATAATTATCTCTTCGAGAACTCCCGGCATCTTTCCGTGATAGCCCGCAAGCTTTCCTCCGGCACATATGCGTGCATGAGATGACTCAATAGATTTCTCTCGCATCCGTGTAAGGCAACGGGACCAGATATATTTGTTATCTGTTCCACTGGGAGCTATGAAGACACTCTTATCGATGTTTTCTGCAATATCATCTGGAATATCATGCTCAATAGTTTTTATGATCCCGCTATACTTAGCTCTCCAAGCAACAATTTCTGGATCTGATACATACAGAGGCCAAGCTAGATGATTCTCAACATGAATGCTATCGGTATTGAGACGAGTCTTTAGTGCTATCGCCTCATCAAGTATAAATTGTGTGAATCCATCTTTGCGAAGGTCTCCTCCATAAATAATTGTTCCTGCTCTCGCAAGAAGGTGGCGTGCCAGATCTTGGGATAGTCTCTTCAGATGATCGGCATGTAGGTGGTGAGCTGAATAATTACCGGCAGGGTTATCAGAGATGGATATACCTATTCTGCAACAACCCAAAGTCTCATTTTCAGCCTTGCTCCACAAGGGCGTAAAAGCATCCACTTCAAAATGAGAAAGCCAGTCTGCTTCCTCGGAGTAGAGCGAAGGTTCAGGGTAACAAATTTTTTGTTTCCCACTTTTTTTTAAGTCGATTACCTGACGGATTTCGGGTGGCCTTGAAATGAGGGCACAGTCATTATCAATCCAATTATGGCTTTGATAGTATTCGAGTGATTTTTGCGCATGCAGGTGGCGTATCGTTTCAAGAATGGTAGCAATTAATATACGTAATATATCAGGCTCGCTAATCGGAGTATCCGGCGAAACATGCACACAGGGGACATTAGAGCCTGCAGGAAAAACCCTGTCTTCAAATTCTTGAAGGCAGTCAACCGCTATGATTGGTCGCTGATGTTGTTTAGCGCAAAGGATTTCTCTCTGGCACCAATATCTTGAGGAATATGCGTCACTTCCTATCGCTACCAAAGTGGATTCTTTTATGTGCTTAATAATATCTTCGTCAAACTTGATAATCATATAAAAGGCCCCTCCCGGCATAACGAGAAGGCAAAGACTTCCTGATATGCTGCTAAAGAGACCAATCTCTAACATCGGGAGGTGCCCAATGAAACTGTACTCGGGAATTGATCTGCATTCAACCAACAGCTATCTGGCAATCATCGACGAAAATGGCAAGCGCATCTTCAAGGAAAAACTGCCGAATGACATCACTGTAATCTGCGAGAGG
>Ga0265295_1001175_pt1 | contig 47563 bp, 38 predicted proteins | sample Munlansysbiofilm_FD_192503 | JGI IMG/M metagenome (GOLD analysis project Ga0265295, IMG submission 192503) | Leachate microbial communities from a municipal landfill in Southern Ontario, Canada - Methane capture system biofilm | ecosystem: Engineered > Solid waste > Landfill > Unclassified ...
GACTACCACAAGATTATCAGGACTTGTGCCACTCATAATAAAATAATACACAACAAAAAAGCCCTGATATTCTCCCCAATTTAACCAACATGCACCATTACCATCTGGGACAACATCTAACAGGCATGTTCTGTGTGTTTGCGAATAATCACTTTCAGCACCACATGAATCTATAGCCGAAATCTGGTAACTATAATATTGATTTGCAGGATTTACATCTATGTCCTCGTAAATAGCAACCTCATTAAAAAGTTTAGTGGCAAGATATTCAAATCCGTCGCCTGAGTTTCGATATATTTTATAAAGTTCAGTTCCTTCTCCATTAGTTTTTTCCCACATTACAGTAATATTTTCATTATCAGTTACAGAAGCGAGATTTATTTCTTCGTGATTAAAGACTGTACTAATAACCACTTGCATAGTATCTGCAAGATGACAACCATTAGCATCAACAACCTCAACAAAATAGACATCGGCATTTTCGACAGTAATTGTTGGCTGTGTAGAGCCTGTACTCCACAAATACTCGACAAAAGTTCCTGGATTTAGCACAAGATCATTACCATAGCAAAGATATGCTATATCGTCAAATGCTCCGATTTCGTCCATATAAGGTTCTACTATTTCGGCAGACAATATTTCTATACAGTCGTTTGGGTCTGTGATAGTAACAAAATACTCACCAGCGGCTAGATTTTGGGCATTATTTACATTTCCCGCAAGGTCATTTTGCCAAGCAAACGTAAAACCAGCACCAGAGCCACCGTCAACGGAAACGACAATTTCACCATTTTCTAAACCATTGCAAGACATTGGTGTAGGAGTAATAATATATTCGTGTGGGACAGCTTGAGTAAGAGTTGTAAAAGTGCTATCATAACAATAGTAACTATCACGAACAACAACTTTATAATAACCTGCACCTAATCCAGTAATATGAGGAGTCACGCCTATAATATCATTTTGGTCATCATACCAAGTGTAGGCACTATATATACCGCTACCTCCAATAGCTTGAGCAAGAATCGAACCGTCTTCATATCCACCACAGGATATTGGAGTTACATCAAGAGAAAGCACCAATTCGGGAAATTGCGTAATAGTATAAGTACTTACTAATTGACATGAATTTTCGTCTGTAATTGTTAAATGATATTCACCAGCAGACAAATCAATTAAGTCTTCGGTTGTTGCGAATGTACCAATTTCTCCTTCGAGTGTCCATTCAAAAGAAAGTGTTCCTGTTCCTCCCTGAGTTTGAAGCTGAATTTCTCCTGTTGTTTCTCCATAACAATACACATTTATAATATCGTCAGAGACAATCTCAATTGCATTAGGTTGAATAATAGAAAAATCGGTAGTAACTGAACATGAATGATTATCAGTTATAGTAACACTATAATCACCAGCAGGTGCTAACACAATATCATTATTAGTATCTACATAATCAGAGGTATTCCACTCTATTAGGTAGTTAGGCGTTCCTCCACTCCATGAGATATCAATATTACCAGTAAGTTCACCATAACAATCAATATTATCAACAAGCCCCGACAAAATCAACTCTGAAGATTCAGTAACAGGTTGCATCTCAGTAACAAAACATCCGTTTGCATCTGTAACAGTATAATAATAATCGCCTGCAAGCAATCCGCTTATAGAAGCAGTTTCGCTACCATTACTCCAAAGATATTGATAAGGCAATGTTCCTCCCGAAACATTTAAACTAATACTTCCACTCGCATCACCAAAACAAACTATATTTTCGACATCTACAGTTAATGATAAAAGATTGGGTTGCACCATTTCATTTTCTAAAACTCTGGTACATGATACACCGTCAGAAACCGTAACAGAATAAACTCCTGCATTTAAGTTTTCACGAACATACAATGTTGTATTTGCATTTTCCCAGACATGTGAGCCTGGATTAGAATATGCCAATTCAATCTGTGCATCATTATCTCCGTGACACATCATTTGAGTAAATGTGATATTTGCATCATCAATAATATTATAATTTTCTATAAACAAAACAGAATCTGCAACAATGCTCAAACTAGCATCTCTCACAAGCAAATGATGGTATCCACCCGATAAAGGACTAAAAGAAGTTGTTGCTTGCCAATTAGTTCCATTATCAATTGAATATTCAAAAGCACCAATAGGAGAAGTTAGCTCTAAAGTAGCATTATTTTCATCATGGCAGCTTTCATTTGTTGTATTATAAACAATTGTTTCGTAACAAGAATAACATTGTTTCATAATTCCGTTAGTTGCAAAACCTATCCAAGCATAATTATTTGATTGGTCTGCTACAAAAGAAACATTATATGGTACAGAAAACGGTGTCCAACTAGGGCCAGAAGCGTAAATCTGAACTTCTCCATTATCAAAAGAACAAAGAAGTCCTAATGGGGTCTCAGCAATTGCTTCGATAATAGAAGTTCCAGTATATGGATGTGTAATACAAGAAGCATTTGTTGTTCCATCTTCGTAAGAACGTAATGTTTGATCTGTACCAAAATATTGAATAGCAGAATTATTAAGACACTTAGCCTTTGTTCCTAAAGGAGTCATAGCACAATTCGAAGAGGTTGCATCAATCCAAGAAGTTCCGTCAAAATATTGAATTGAAGTATCTGCCAAAACCCAAAGTCGTCCATTTTCATAATGTACTTGAGTAATACTATCACTAAACAAACCATCACTCATATTAATAGTATCGGTAACCATACCACCGTCAAATACACTAATCATATTTGGAGTAGCAATATACACAACACCAACATCATTAGATGTTATACCATTTATAACATTACTTGTAAGTCCGTCTGCGGTTGTAAAAGTCGTAATTGTTTGACCATCGATAATATTAAGTCCATCAGCAGTCCCCACCCAAAGATTTCCATTAATATCCTTATGAAAACAAGAAATATTATCGTTAGTCAAACCATCTGACATTAAATACGTTCTCCAGTGTAAGTCATCAACTCTATTTACTCCAGCATCTGTCCCAATCCAAGTTATATCTTCATCATCAACATAAATAGTTTGAACATTATCACTTATCAGATTTTTGTTTTTTCGATAAATAATGTAAGTATCAGCATTATCATAAACAGTAAGCCCATTCTGATACGATCCGGCCCAAATTTTATTATCCCCTGCATTAGTAATAATAATTTTAGTAACAATTGTGCTAGTTAGTCCGTCCTCATAATCTTTAACAGTAAAATTAGTCCAATCGTATTTTATAAGCCCTACTGAAGCCCCCATCCATAAGTTTTGGTTATAATCTTCTTTTAGAGTTAATATGTTCGATGTTGGTAAGCCTTGGGCAGTAGTAATTGAAGTCCATGATTGAAAATCATAAATTCCTATACCTCCATTTGTAGCAATAGCAATATTTCCATTATAAAGTTGAATAATATCATTTATCATTAAACCTGGTAAACCAGTTGAAGTGTTAAAGTTTTTAAATTCTACCCCATCATAAACAGAAATACCATTACCAGTTCCAATCCAAATATTATTATTTCTGTCAGCATAAATAAGTTTAACACCATTTGATGGTAATCCTTGGTCAACACTGAAAGTATACCAGTTTACGCCATCATAGTATGCCACCCCATTAGCAGAAGAACCTACCCATATATTGCCAACATTATCTTCTTCGACTGCCCATATAGTACCAGTTGGCATCCCAGTACCTGAAGTGTAATTTACCCAAGTAGTTCCATCAAAGACCGACATTCCCCCTGCGGTTGCAGCATAAATATTACCATTGGAATGAGCAAGAATATCATAAACTACATTTCCTCCGAGTCCGTCAGTAGTGTTATAAGAAATAAAATCCGTACCATCAAATTTTGTAATTCCCGAGGTTGTGCCTATCCAAACATTTCCATAGATATCTTCCTCTATACTTCGAACATTATTATCAGCCAGAGCTTGTTCATAAGAAAAGTAAGTTGTCTGAGCATTTAAGATTATACCCAAGAACAACAGGAGAGCGAAAAAATAAAATTGTTTCATATAAATAATGCTTTAAAAATTAGTACAGAGCAAATTTAAGAAATTTTGTAATACATTCGCTAAAAAAAAGCGGTTAATAAATTGCTTTATTAACCGCACACGTTGAAAAGTATGTTTTTACTTCAATTTTGACAATGCTCTTTTAATTCTACTGATAGCTTCTATAAGCATATCATCGCTGGTAGCATAAGAAAACCTCAGGCACTCTGGCGAACCAAAAGCATGTCCACCAACCGATGCAACGAACTCTGTTTCAAGAATATACAGAGCAAGATCACCTGAGTCCTTTATTGTATAATTTTCAAAAGATTTACCATAAAAAGATGAAACTTCTGGAAAAACGTAAAAAGCACCTTGCGGTTCGTTCATTTTTATTCCATTAATTTCTTTAAATAAACCCATCACAAGATTGCGTCTTTTTTTAAATATGGCAGTCATTTCTTTACAAGAATCGGAGCCTGCATTAAGTGCAGCTTCGGCGGCTTTTTGAGCGATTGTACATGCCCCCGAGGTAAATTGTCCTTGCAGTTTTGTCACAGCTTTTGCTATCCATAAAGGTCCACCAATATATCCGATTCTCCAGCCTGTCATTGCATAACCCTTAGATACGCCGTTTACCACCACCACTCTATCTTTAATAGCATCAAACTGTGCAATACTTTGATGTTTTCCAGAGAAATTGATATGCTCATATATTTCGTCAGAAATAACAATTATATTCGGATGTTTCTCAATAACTTTTGCTAATGCCTCAAGCTCATCTTTAGAATAAAGCATACCTGTAGGATTAGAGGGAGAACTGTAAATAATTGCTCTTGTTTTAGGAGTGATGTGCTGTTCGAGTTGTTTTGCCGTCATTTTAAAATCAGATTCTATTCCACATTTTATAACAACAGGTACTCCTTCGGCCAATCCGACCATATCGGGATAACTAACCCAATACGGAGCGGGAATAATTACTTCATCTCCAGGGTCAATTATAGCAAGAAAAACATTTATTATTGAGTGTTTTGCTCCAGAAGAAACAACAATTTGATTTTCATCGAACTCAAGATTATTTTCACGTTTAAACTTATTAACAATTGCTTTTTTGAGCGACTCGTACCCTGGAACAGGAGGATAGTGAGTATAATTCTCATCTATTGCTCTTTTGGCTGCCTCTTTTACGTGTTCGGGTGTATCAAAATCAGGTTCTCCAATGCTAAGATTTATCACATCATACCCCTGCGCTTTTAACTCACGACTTTTCTGTGTCATTGCAAGAGTTGCTGACACTGACATTCGGTTTAACCTCTCGGATACTTTTTCCATATCAAAATGTTTATAAAATTATATCTGCTAATATAAACCTTATAATTAAATTATCTAATATTGTAAAACATAAATTTAAACTTTTTTATCATGGTACTAGAAATATTAAAAATCACGATTCCGGGTCTAATAGTTTTTTTTACTGCATATTTTGTATTAAAGCAAGTATTAAAAAAAGAAACCGATATGCGAAAAGCCGAAATAGTTTTACAAAACAAAAGGATTATTACTCCAATACGGCTTCAGGCTTATGAAAGGATTATTCTTTTTCTTGAGAGGATTTCTCCAAATAGTGTAATTATACGTCTCCAAACTCCAAATATGACAGTACAACAATTACATAAAGAAATGTTAATTCTTATCCGAAGTGAATTTGAACATAACTTATCGCAGCAACTCTATTTATCGATTGATGCTTGGGAAATGGTAAGAAACGCTAAAGAAAAAACGATACAACTTGTTCATTTATGTCTGGAAGACATCGATTCTAATGCAAATGCACTTAAATTAAGTCAGGCTATATTTGAGAAGCTTATTGAAATTGAAACCTCGCCAACACAAGAAGCTATTAACTTTTTAAAAAAAGAGATTGGGGTTTTATATTAACATAAATAATTATCTTAATAATATAATTCTCAAATTAATAATCTTTAAATTTTGTTGAACACGCATAAAATAGGAACCAGAAACTTTATTGGATAAATCAATCATTGATTTAAAGCCGATTGAACTATATACTTTTTGCCCCTGCGAGTTGAATATTTCAATTGATTTTATTTCGTTTGTATTACCATCAAATAATAATTCGAATTTTCCTTGTGTAGGATTAGGATAAACTGATAAACGTCCAAATTCAATATCTTCACATTTATCAATACAAATTATAGATCCATATTTATAATTTCCGTCTAAATCAGTTTGCTTTAATCTGTAGAAAGATGTCCTCTCATAAAGCTCAATATCAGTTAGCTCATACTTAAGTAAGGAAGAAGAATTACCTGCACCAGCAACTGTTCCGGCAATCTTCCAATTTATTCCATTAGAGCTTCGTTCAACAGTAAAATAGCTATTATTTGTTTCAGTTACAGTACTCCACTGTAAGACAATATATTGCTTATCACAATAGCCTGTAAAGGAAAGTAAATCAATAGGTAGAGGTATTAAGCAAATGGGTAAAGTTATTAATACATTATTTACAGATGCTTCTCCTAAAGTAGAAAGCATTCTGCCCTCTAATTTTCCGCCTGTCCCTAATGAAATTGCACCATTGTTTGCAATAAACGTTCCTTTCATTTCAGATAAAGCTTCCATTGACATTGCACCTTCTGCTATCCAAAACACATTACAGGCCGAAGCACCATTAATCAAACTTATGATAGAAGATGACCCTGCGGTAAATGCTCCTTCAAATTGAAAAATAAAAATTGCATCAGGCTTCCCTTCGGCATCTAAAGTTAGGGATCCCGCTACCGAACCTGCTTCTCCTATCGAATACACACCTGGGAAAAGTATTTCCCCGCTTCCAAAAGCAGGTAAGTGATCAACAACGGTTGAAGTTCTGAGAAATAATTCATTGTATGCTGCCTGCACATCAATTGCACATTGAGCAGTTATTAGATTCAACCACTGTATATTTCCGTCAACTATAGTAGGAAGCTTAAATCCCGACATATCGCCTTCGTTGGTACCGATATTACCAATAATATGCGAAGTTCCGGTATTATTCAGAGCCCCTTTTGTGGTAAATACCGCAAAATTTACGGATGTGCCTAAATTAGGTGATTGTGCAAAACTAATAATAGAAAACATTAGTATAATAAGACTTATAATAGCCAATTGGAGAAATAGGACTTTCATTTTTGGTAAAAAGAAGATACGGTTAAAAGAAGCAACACTTTCTGAAATATTAATTACAAAAGGATAGTTCTTATTCTTACAACCAGTATAAGTTATATTATCTATTGAACTTTTTTTGTTTTCATTATATAATTTAATCATCTCTCAAAAATAAAGGAATCATACAGACAAAGCATTACATAATAATAAGAATAACTTACATTATTCCCACCTCTACCGATTTTATTCGTACGGTAGCGGTATTTTCTTAAAAAAAAAGGCTGCCTTTTTAGGCAGCCTCTATAATAAATATATTATGAGATTATCTTGTTAAAGTAACAGTTCCTTGTTCTTTATAAAGTGTCCCATCCCAGTCGAGGAATTCGCAATACCAGTGATACAAACCATTTGGCAAGATTTCATCACCTTTCACTCTGCTACCATTATCTGTACCGTCCCAAGCACCATTAGAACATGCATCACAAGGAGCATCCAAGTCAAACTTCTCAGTATTAAACACTAAATTGCCCCATCTATCATAAACCAGCATTGTAAATGAGTTTTTATCAATTCCATTACCGCATGGTCTAAAGCAATCGTTTATTCCATCACCATTAGGAGTAAATGAATTAGGCATATAAAATGCAAACTCATTACGAACAGTAACAATACGAGATGCTGTATCCTTACAATTTTTCATTGTCGCAGCAATAAGAAGGACTTCATATTCACCAATTGTTGGATATAAGTGTCTAGGCGAAACAAATAAAGAGCTATCCCCATCACCAAAGAACCAATAATAATTATCTGCGTCTGTTGAATAATTTATGAAATGTACTTCTGCCGACAACATAGAAACTACTTCAGGATCTGCTTCGAACAAAGCGGTTGGTTTAGGAAAAACAGTTATCATATTTTCGACTGTACGAGTGCTTTTACATCCAAAATGATCCATTACTTCAAGCGATACTGTATAAGTACCAGGGGTTTTATAAATATGGATAGGACTTTTGTCTGTTGAGAAGCCATCATCTCCAAATTGCCAGAGATACGTCTGTCCTAAATCGGGAGTACTTTCGGTAAAATTAGCAGCAAATGGAGGACAACCATCAACATCTTCTACTACAAACACATTACCAGGTTTAGGTCTCACATTTATTAGAATTGAATCAACAACAGAAGGTGTTCCGCACATATCATTGAGAGTTATGTAGAATAATGTTGTTGTATCAGGATAAACTGTAAACGGTGAAGGCACAACCCTTCCGTCTTGCAATGTCATTAAGTAAGGACCTCCGTTTCCACCTTCAACATCCACATGAATAATTGCAGGGTCTCCTGAACAAACAGTGTCATTACTTGTATGTGTGGACAAAATTTCTAAATCAGGATTTACCGTAACAATTGAAATTCGAGGAGTACTAGAACACCCGTGAGAATCAGTAACTACCAAAGTATAAGTGGTTGTTTGCGTTGGAGAGACATTATATTGATTTGAGTGATAAACAGTACTATCAGTTCCTGTCCAATGGAAATCATAATAAGGTGTGCCTCCTGTTGCTTGAGTGGTAAGCATAGTTGTCTGACCCTGGCAAATAGTACGATTTCCGATAGGCTGTACATAAATAGCATCAGGCTGCTCTATAACAAGATTTTCTGTAACACGACATAAATGATCGTCTAAGACTGTAACAGCATAACTACCAGCACTATTTAGCATAGTATGTTCATCATGTCCGTTGGGCCATAAATATGTATATGGTGGAACTCCGCCTTGTACAAATATAGCAGCTTCTCCGTCATTATAACCATAACAAGACGCAGGCTCAACATCTGTCGTATAAGTAATTTCAGTAGGTTCTGTTATAATAAACATTTCACTAAGCTTACAGCCAATAATATCAGATACGGTAACAGTGTATATATCAGCACATAATCCTGAATAAATATTTGTTGATGAGCCCCAACTATATTGGAACGGAGCAATTCCGCCGTGCATAAGAATTTCGGCTCTACCATCGCAAGAATTATAACATCGATTATTACGTAAAATCATTGAATCTATAATCATTTTAGGACTAACTGTTACAATCATTGTTGCAGTATTACTAATACAACCATTGTTATCTTCAACATAAACATTAAATGTTGTAGTAGTATCAAGGCTCACATTAAGAGTAGGTCCAGCAACGGTATATCCTTCTCCCCGATTCCAATTATATGTATATGGTGTTGTCCCTCCCATAGCTTGAGCCTGTACGGCTGTTGCAGTTCCTTCACAAATTGCCACATCATGACCTACAGTAACAAGCAGTTCGTCAGGCTGCGTAATTTCAAAACACTCCATTACAAAACACCCATTTTCGTCATTTACCGTTAAGCAATAATCGCCAGCTGCTATATTGAGTCGATCTGCAGTACCAAGTCCTATATCTGACCATAAATAAGTCAAGTTACCTGTTCCACCTGATGCATCAACAATAATTTCGCCATCATGTGATTGATAACATGTTAAGTTAGTAGTGCTAGTACTATTTATAACTAAAGCAGGCGGTTCAGTTACTGTAAAAGTTTGACCAGTAGTACAAGCATTAGCGTCTGTAACAGTAACACCATAATCTCCAGCACACAAATTGTTTAATATATTTGTAGGAGATCCCCACGAATAACTATATGGCAATGTTCCTCCCTCTAAAGTAAGCTCTGCTCTACCACGACAACTCTCAAAACAAGGGTCATCATCCACCACAAGAGTATGTGATAACAAAGCGGGATTAGTAATATTCACAAGTGTATCATCAGAGCTACAACCATTAGCATCAATTTGCAAACCTATGGAATGAATTCCAGCATCCGACCAAAATATTTCATAAGGACCTTGCCCACTACCAGAAACAACAGAAGCACCATCAAAGTCCCAATTATATGTCGCAGTTGCGTCCACATTGCCTGTATATGTAATAGTTGTATGATCCTCATAACACATAATTTGATTAAAAGTAAATATTGTAGTAGGCACAGGATAAAATTCGACAATTAAAGAATCGGTATCACAACATGTAGGGGTTTGATTTTGTTCAGTCCAACGAAACCTATAAACGCCCCAAGTATCAACAGTTGCAATAGCATGTTGTGAATTTTGATTAGCCCAAGTTACATTACCAGGTCCGCTAATAACTGACCATGTTCCTGTATTTCCAGCCTCAAGACTAGCATTAAAAGTATAAGTATTTGTACAAACATGAGCATCGGGTCCAGCATTTGCTGTTGGCCATTCGCAACACAAAGCATCATCAGCATTTCTCACATGAACATTAATAGTTGTATCATGAGGACAACCAAAATCATCTGTAACCGTAAAAGTATAAGTTTGATCACCAGATATGGTTGGATTTGCAACAGCTGTACCTCCTGAGTTTGGATTTATCCCATTCCCTGTCCAAATCATATCATCAGGGTCATAAGAGTTTTCAATATACCATAAATTTGTTGGAATAAGTTCTGGTGCGAAAGTAATCTGCCAAGAAAATATATAACCATTATCTAAATTCATGTGGTCAGTAATAAAAATAGTCCACGAACCATTTAATGGACAACCTATCAAATCTGTCCAGTTTCCATCAATTTGATAAGTACCTGGGTTTACTTGATCAACACCTGTACTTACATTACCAATAGGATCTGTATAAGTTCCAAGATATGTTGCATTTGCATCATCGTCTATAAATCCCGCAGTAGAAGTTGGCGACCAACAATAGTCATAACCAATACCTGGAGTTATATCAGAACTATTACCATCAATAGGTAAATTTGTTCCCACAGGCTCGCCAAGAATATTACCACCGCCCCCTTGATCGAAGACCACCATAGTTTGACCATTTGGACATACTAATTCCATAGAGATATCCCCTTGATAGGTATGCTCCATATTCACACAAAGACTAATAATATCATTAACATTATCGACTGTTTCGCCAGGCGTAAAAGTACCATTCGTAATTGAAGTCGAATACGTAACTCCACTTCCATCTGGTAAAAAAGTAGTTTGTGCTATCTCATCCATAAATTCTTCTTCCCATGGCACTGGAGTTACAATCCCTATTAAGTCAACAGGCTCATAAGGACAAACCGTATCTTGAAGACTATGTGTTCCAACAAAAAGTGGAGTAATCGATACTCGCACCCTCCAAAATTGATCAATAGAAGCAATACAACCGTTAATATCAACGGTTTCTAAATAAATACGGTATCCACCAGATTCCATAAAAGTATGAGTAATAGTATTTAATCCTACACCTGAATACTCCACGGTTGCACTTTCTTTAACCACTCGCCAATTCCATTGTAATGTTGCATCAGATTGTGCATAATCAGTATTATTATTAGGATAATCACCCTGTGCAGTAAACTCGATATCAGTTCCCTGACACACATCAATCCAGAGAGAATCTGCTGGTGGACTTAGTGATGGATTGGAGCTAATAATATCAACCGTATAATCCTGGCATGGGAAACCGCAACTAATATCAGCTGCAAACCCTGTATATTGTCCAGATCCATCAGTGTGCATAAACAAAGTAATACAATCGCCAGTAGCCTCAATAGTTACTCCCTGTAGGGAAGTGTAGCCTTGATTTGTAATAATGGCAGGAGATGCAGTATTAGGACCATCATAAATACTTAAATAATCCCAAGTGGGAGACTCTAAATTAAAGGTTGTAAACTCCAAAGTCATTGTAGCACCAGGCAAATCACCACATATTGTAATAACGTAATTTTCGTTTGAACTATAGTTACCACTGGGACCACCTGAATCGTAAATCGTACCCGAGCAAGTTGTTATTGTTCCACCTTGACTAATAAGATACGTTTGAGATAAGACTTGGGTGCTTATCATCATTAGCATTATTGCAAAAGCTATGTTTAATATTTTAGTTTTCATCTATATATTTATTAAATTTTTTAGCTAAATTAAGTCCTGAATCTAATATTAGTGCTTTCCCTGAATTTCCAATTCGATAACTAACACCTCTATCGTATTGTTGTTCAATATGATACATGTAAATATTAAAATTTTCTTCATTGACATGCTCGACATTATTGCCAACAATTTTATTTACTGGATCTAGATGCTTAAGGAACGGCATTTGTTCACATTTCTCCATATCAACCTGTAAAATAGTATATGAGTTATCAAGATACCAATTTTTATACATCAAATCATTAGGATAATTATTGGCAAGATCTTGTAAATATTCCTCAGAATACACAGCTTCTAAACGAGGGTCTGGTGTAATACTTTGTGCCAATGCAAAAACTGACACACAATATATAAGTCCAATTAATAATGTTATTTTTTTCATATTATTTAATAATGTTTATTTACCTAACGTAAAACTTTTAAATAGGTTGGCTATATTTAAAAAATAAATAAATATAAATAGGGACAAAAAAGGAATGCAAATTTTCACTTTGCATTCCTTTAACATTTATACAAAGCTCTATTGACCTTTACGAGCGGAGTAATTTATTTTTAAAGCACTAGCTTTTCTAAGCTCTTGTTTTATATCAGTAACAATTCCCATTCTAGTATCTTGGTGTACTTTTAACGAGGTTGTCATGAACGGCACTTCAGCCTCATCTCTTTGGGCACGTTCAGCAAGTATATATTCATAAATATCCGTAAGTTCAGCAAATGCGGAATTTAGCTGTATTCTTGGCTCTGTTCCATACATTCTTTGAAAATTATCTTTTGGTTTACCGACATATATATAGCTTACCAATGATTTTTTTTCTAATTTTTTAATTTCAGTAGCTTGTGGCAAATCAGCGTTTGATAATTCGATTTTAAGATCCACTTCTCTCATAACAGTTGTAACCATAAAAAAGAATAGTATCATAAATACGATATCAGGCAACGAGGCTGTTGACATTGCGGGCGCACCCTTTTTCTTTTTTTTTCCAAATTTTGACATTACTATTTTCCTCCAATATTTTTAGGTTCGGCTTCAGAAATTCTTTGCGGATAAATTTGACGTACCGCTTCTTGTTCTTTTTCACTAAGGTCGTCATAGCTACGTTTGCCGAAATATTCAAATGCGGCATCATTACGCAGCTCAGTATAAGCAGCTACGAGTTCATTTTGCACTTCTATATAACGTCCGTAAGTAGTACCTCTATCATTACGCAAGGAAATAATCCCTTGAGATATCATTATCTCTTTACCTAATGCCTCAACAAACGCAGCTTCTTTTACAGGCAATTTAGGGCTATTAGCAGCGTTTTTGATAAATATTTTAGTTTCTTCTCTAAGGATTTCAACATTCATTGGTTTTCCATTAACTAGCAATCTATCCTGAGCGTTAATAAGGACAATAAATATATTACGTTGATTAATTTCTTCGGACGTTTGTTGCTTATCTTCAGGGATAGGAGGCAACTGCCGGGCAATACCAGTATCCACGTCCATTGTAGTGGTAACAAGGAAAAAAATCAGTAACAGAAAGGCTATATCAGCCATTGAGCCAGCATTAATTTCTCCTACTTCACGTTTTGCCATAGTTATTTATTTTTAAATTATTTACGACTATATAATTATCTCCAAATTCTTGAAACCTCTGTATATACGAGTGCTACAACAGTTACACCAACAAGAATATACATGCTAATAATGGCAGTTTCGACATTTTTAGAAATACTTGCAGTAATATCGAAGTTATCAGCACCTAAAAACACAGGTATTGCATCTGATGCCAATGAATAAGAGATTATTACTAATAAAGCGATTGAACCTATAGCGATAGCAGGTTTAATTGCACTTTTAGGATTATCAATTGCATCTCTAACAAATTTATAGATAGCAAATCCCACCGCTAAAACTGCACACAAAACGAATAATACAATAGAAGCATTTAACACAAGTGCCCCCCAAGAATCAGCAGTTTTTTCGACCTCAAGTATTTTCATTTCAGCTGGCATGTCTGTCATTGTTGCAAGTGCCTCTTCTAACATACTGGCATCCTTAACAAAGAACAGAATTGCAATAAGTGCAGCAGCTCCAATAACTACCCAACCAACTATTTTTACAATTTTATCTAACATGATAATTATTTTAAATTATTTATTTTTTTTCTTTGAATTCCACTAGGATATCAATCAATGAAATTGATGCGTCTTCCATGCTATTAACAATAGAATCAATTTTACCGATAATATAATTGTAGAACACTTGCAATATCATCGCCACAACAAGACCACTAACAGTAGTAATAAGAGCGACCTTAATACCACCCGCCACTAAAGAGGGGTTAATATCACCAGCAGCCTCGATAGCGTCAAAAGCGCCAATCATACCAATAACAGTTCCCATAAAACCTAACATAGGAGCTAAGGCGATAAACAACGCAATCCACGTAAGACCATTTTCGAGTTGTCCCATTTGAACAGAACCATAAGAAACGACAGATTTTTCAACTACGTCTATACCAGCCTCATAACGGTCGAGTCCTTGATAAAAAATACTGGCAACTGGGCCACGCGTATTACGACAAACCTCTTTGGCAGCTTCAATACCGCCTTCATTAAGAGCATCTTCTACCTTATTTAAAAGCTTATTAGTGTTAGTTGTTGCAAAATTCAAATAAATAATTCTTTCAAAACACAATGCAAGACCAAGGATAAGCGTTAAAATAACAAAACCCATAAACATAGGTCCACCTTCGATAATTTTAATTTTGAGTTGTTGGTGTAAAGGTTTTGCATCTGTTTCGGGAGCCACACTTCCATCTGTGTCCTCTGCTATAACTTCTTCAGCAGGAGTTTGAGCTGCATCCTCTGTATTTTCAACTTGTTCTGTTGTTGCCTTTGCATCTTTGGTATTTTTGTCTTGTGCATAAACCATCGATGACGCTGCAAATGTAAGCAATCCTGCTAATGTAAATAATGCAATTAGTTTTTTCATGACTATTTCTCGTTTAATTTAAACTTATTTAATTAATAACTAGTAATTCACTTTTTTTAATAATCCACCTTGCGGAGAGAGTGGGATTCGAACCCACGATACGGCTTCAAACCGCACACACGCTTTCCAAGCGTGCGCCTTCAACCACTCGGCCACCTCTCCATGACCTCTTCACAAAATGTTTCGCAAAATAATAAATATTTTAACTATAAAAAAATTTTATCAAGTATTTTTATACAATTATTATAGAACTTAATTAACAATTTATTTAAACCTATTGAACATTAAGCTTTTATATTTGTATAAACATCAAGCCAAAAAGCAATAACGCATATATTTGCAAAATATTTCATAAAGCAAAAACTTGTTTTGCATTATCTCGAGTTATTTTACAAACGCTTTCATAAGAAGTAGCGGTAATTCGGGCTATCATCTCTGCTACATATTTTACATAAGCTGGCTCGTTTCGCTGTCCTCGTTTAGGTACAGGGCTTAAATATGGTGCATCAGTTTCTAACAAAATATATTCAAGTGGGATATTTTCAACCACTTCGGGCATATTAGAATTTTTATAAGTTAATATGCCACCAATACCTACATAAAACCCCATGTCGATAACAAGTTTAGCTTGTTTCGAGTTTCCTGGAAAACAATGAAACACTCCCTTAACTCCAGAGCTAACGTGAGGTTTAAGTACATCAATTATGTCATCAAATGAATTTCGACTATGTATAATTATAGGTATATTATATAATTTTGCGAGTTCAATTTGATAATCAAAAGCATCTTTTTGTTGTTCAATAAAGGTTTTATCCCAATACAAATCGATTCCCACTTCTCCAATTGCAACATACTCGGCAATATCAAAACCATTGTATATAAGATTTAAGGATTTTTTATAATTATAGTTTACCGAAGTTGGATGCAGCCCAATTGCAAGCTCGGTAATTAGCGGATAAGCTAATTTTACGGCTTGCATTTTAATGATACTATCAAAATTGATATTAGGCAAAATAATTTTCTCTACTCCAACTTCAACCGCATTTTTAATAACACGGTCAAGATCATTGTCAAACTGTTCGAGGTAAATATGGCTATGAGTATCTATTAACACATTATTTTGTTTTTAATGAGAATATTTTGCCTGGCAAAGCCCTGACAATATTTTTAAATTCGAGTTCTAAAAGGCTAAGGCTTAAAAGATCGGTTTCTAGTCCTGATTGTCTGCTAATATTATCAATATCAAGAAACTCGTACTTTTTTAAGACATCCACAATTTTTGTTTCGTTTTCGGTCAAATTAGCAATTAGTTCGAGAATATTTATTTTCGTCATTTTATTTTCGGAGGACCAATTCATAATATACTCAATATCTTCGAGAGTTTCTAACAGATTAGCTCTATTAGTTTTAATAAGTTTATTTGGTCCGGCACTATATGTAGAATTTATGCTGCCAGGCAGAGCAAAGACATCACGATTATAATGGTTTGCAATATTTGCGGTAACAATACTTCCACCTTTCAATCCAGATTCGACAATTATAAGCACATCAGCAATACCAGCAACTATTCGGTTTCTCCTAACAAAGTTACCTGGATCAGTAATTGAATTATGTGGATAATCGCTAATAACTGCACCCCCTTGGTCAATAATTTTATTAGCTACTCTCTTATGTACTGCTGGATATACAGTTTTGAGATTATGTCCAAAAACCGCCCAAGTTTTAAGACCGTGGTCCATTGCAGCCTTATGAGCAGCAACATCTATACCATAAGCTAAACCGCTAACAATTATAGTTTCAGGATATTTTTCGGCAATTTGCCCCACTATCTGATTGCAAAAATCGGTACCATATTTAGTTGCATTACGTGTGCCAACAATACTAATAATTCTCGATGCATTAAAGTCGGGTTTACCTTTATAATATAATACTACTGGAGAATCATCACATTCGAGCAGACGCTTAGGATATTCATCTTCGAGACAAGCGACAAATTCTACATCGTTTGAATAAATGTACTCAAGTTCCTCTTGTGCTAATTGCAAAGCGACGGAAAATCCATTATATAATTTTAATGCAGCGATATTACCAATTCCGGGTGTTTTTTTTATATCTCCAAGTGGAGAGTTAAAAAGCTTTTTAACATTTCCAAATCTAGAAATTAATTTACGAGCATTAACATCACCAATACCAGGTAAAAATGAAATTGCAAGATTATATAATCTGTCGTCTGATGCCATTAATTACTAAAAGACATAGCGAATAGACAATGCCCCTCTCTGCCAGTACCAAAACTCAGGCACTACATTAAATGAAGGAACTATATCGACACTCAAATTAATAGGTATTTCATCAAAAGTATATTCTACTCCAATAACCCCAGCAACACCAAAAACAAAGCCATTAGAATATGTACCCCAATGAAGGCGATAATAGTTTGAATTATAAAATCCTACATGTCCACCAAATCCATAAAACAAGGCTAAATTATCGACTCCAAAAATATTAAGTGAATGAATTTCGTACAAGGCAGTAAGATTTAACCCATGATAATGTGTAGCAACAATAAGGTCAAACGCTGTATTACCACCAACTGCGGCTTTAAACGTAAGCCCTTGCACGACACCACCTCTAAAACCAATTGCTGCTTTATAATCCTGAGCCATCATCCCATACCCGATAAAAACCACTAAAGTTGTAATAATTGCTTTTTTCATATATATTTACTTATTAATATTTGACAATTCACTTATTATATCATTTATTTCGCTTTTCGACATTATTGAAAGACTTACAGGCTTAAACTTTGCGACACCTTGAGCAGATTTAACATATAATATCAAGTACTTTCTCAAACCAAAAAAACTCGTTTTTAATTCAGCGTTTACAAAATCTCTTCGTGGGATTTCAATTGAATAATTTCCAGCAGTAAGTGGACTTAAAGGTATATACCTAAAAATAATTTTTGGTCCATCGGAATTATAATAAACATAATTATAGTTCTTAACAAAAACAAAAGCCATAAACAGAACATACACTCCTACTAAGATATATTCGAACAAATGATTTTTTGACCATGAAAATATCAAACTAACAACCACTAAAGCGACAAGCACAAGAGAAATCAACATTATCCCTAACTTAATTCTTGCCGATAGTTCTTTCTTATTAATTACCATTTTTATTTTTTTTTATCAATTAGACAAAATTAAAACTTTAATTTAAGTATTAAGACAATTTTGAAGATATTTTTACAATCTAATACCAATGTGTATAAATAAAAATTAAAAAATATTAATAATAAACCGAAAAATATTTTGATTGATAAAAAAAAATTGTATTTTTACACAATTCTTTTGAGTAATCAACAGGATATTAACAGATATTTTAACATTTGAGCATTTTTTTGTTTAAAAAACATTATAATTTAAAAATTTTTGTATTTATTTGTAAAATATTAAAAAAGAATTTACATTTGTAGAATTGACACAGTAAGCAATTATATATTATGAATACAACGAAAAAACACTTAACATTGGTATTGCTCGGGATGATAATTATTCTCCCTATTTTTACAACCAGCTGTTTTAAGAAAGGATCCGAAGACCCATTCCTTTCGATTTATACTCGAAAAGCCAGAGTTACAGGAGAATGGCAAATACAATCCTTAACTTGGGATATAAAAAGTAACGATGGAGTAGAAGAATTACAAACAATCACCACAGTTACTGATAAAATTGACTGGAATAGAGAAATTCGAATAGTTGGTACAGACAGTACTCGAACATTACAGGGCAGAGTTTTAGAAGGACGAAACACAATTATTTTCTATAATGATGGTCGATTCATCCAAACTTGGGAATACGAATACGATGAAAACATCCCTAATCCCGAAAATGAAGATGTCGTAATTACTAATACAACCAAAGTATTTGAATCAATGGAAGGGACTTGGAATTTCCTACATAATATTGATGACTATAAAACTAAAGAAAGACTTTCGCTTGTTGTTGAAAATGTTAAATCAAAAACTTTTGTTTATCAACTAATAGAAACTGACGACGATGAAGAAACTCCTTTGCAAAGCCTTATATCAACTTATGCCAGCACAAACGCATACGCTAACGGAGAATATAGCACAATTTGGACATTAAGAATGCTAAAAAACAAACAAATAATAATGGATCAAGATATTGAAAGTTTCGAGGTTATTACTGTTGGGGCAACAGGAAATTCATATACTGAAGTAGGTTTTAAAACGCAAACATTAACTAGAGAATAATTACACATAAAAACACATAATAAAAAAAGGCTTTAAATTTTAAAGCCTTTTTTTATTCCACATTACTCATCGCAATTGATACCAATAGGTTCAGAACTCCTGATTACTAGCTACTTTCCCCTTTTTTTCGTATTCAACTAACTCCCTGTTTTTGCAGAAAAAAGTTTTCGTCAAGTGGATTTAACCGTATTTACAAACTTTTAAAATTATAATTTCCACTTCGATTTTTATCAAAACTCACTCTAATTTAGGTTTAGATCAAATTAATATTAGACAATTTAATTTGACAATTTTAAAAAATGATGCTAAAGCAAGTGGAAGAGGGAAAAGTTTTCACAGTGTAATAGATAATTTTATAATGAATAAATTATTTACTTTTTGTCTGTTTATTTATTTACTGACGTTTACATTACCTTAATAGCAGAAATAGGATTTGATTTATTTTTGTTAGTAATGTAAAGTCAAAATTCTACCACAAATTTAAGCCTAATCTGCAGAATTTTACATCAATCTGCACTTTAAAACTATACCGAACTCAGGTTTAAAATCAAGGGATTACTGATTTGCGAATAGATTAGGAGTTCTGAAATCACAAACCGAAAAAACACTATACAATTTGTCGCCGAATTAGGGTTTGTCAAATAATAAAGTACGCAGAATTGATGAAGCTATTTTGTTGTTTTTTGAGACGCTAAATTTAACTAATAGCAATCTCACTTTGGCCAACAGGAGAAATCTGTTTAAACATGACTAAAAAAAAGTTGCTTTTATTAATGCTTTAATACTTTATAATTTTCATATTGCCCAAAATTAAATCCGAATTTCTCAAAAAACTTTTTAAGTTTGTCTTTGAACTTCATTTTATTACAAGACAAATCGTAATCAAATTTCCAATTTGTCTTGGCAACACGTTCATGCATAACCTCTGGATGCGTACCATCAAAGCTTTTTAAAACATCAATTTCGGAATAATCAAATTCATCAGCTTTGCGAACATTTTTATTTATCCAATCATCATCGTGCCAAAGTTTATTAAATTCCTCCTGTTTTTTTTGCATCGCAGCAGGGTCTTTAACCCAACCATAATGATAAATAAACGCATCTATCGGTTTTACACGCAAGATTTTATCTCTATCTTTTCTAAACCCTTGTGCATCTCTAAACGAATAAATATTCTTATTATTTCGTACAATTCTTATTTCTTTTCGGTACCAACGATAACTTTCGCCCACATAATCGTAAGATCCATAAAAGTGCAAATACTTAAATAATAATCCGTCAACTCGTTTATCGTGCAAATGTTTTTGCATTGATGCTCTGATTGTATCGATATACTTCTCATGTATTACTTCGTCGCCTTGGATATAGAAACACCAATCATAATTATCTGCAATAGTCTGAAAAGCTTTATCTGTTTCTACTGCAAGCACTCTGCCGCCAACTCTTAAGCTATCATCCCAAACAGTTTCAACTATTTTAATTTTGTTGGGTGCTATGTTTTTAATTAAGTCCAAAGTATTATCTTCAGAATTACCTACAGCAACCACTATCTCATCACATAAGGGCAAAATAGACAATATAGCCTCCTTTACAGGATAATCAAATTTAATGGCATTTCTAATAAATGTAAATCCGCATACTTTCATCGCAAGTTCAATCAAATTAAATAAACAATTATTTTAGACACAAATCTAACACATTTTTTAATTTATCTATATCATAAGGATAATCCCAACTATCATCTAATTTAACATTCTCTAATTGCAATTCGGTAATTCTATTCTGTTCGCAGACGACAAATCCAAATTTAGATTCGAATAATTTTGCCAGATATTCTTGTTCGGGCTGCCCCGGTGTTGGCACAAGCACAGCCTTACGTTGACATGCTGCCAAATCCATTAAACTTGAATATCCACTACGGCAAATTATTAAAGAGGCGGTTTTTATAAGTTGAAACAATACAATATCGGTCGGATTATTATAAACTTGGATATTATTTGAAAATTCGTTGGCTACTGGTATTCCATTAACCACTCCCCTAACAATTGCTACACGATTGTCTGTAAACTCGAATTTGTTCAATATAATTTGTTCAAATTGAGAACGCTGTGGCTCTGGACCTGAAAATAATATCAAAACATCAGTTTTATTCGCATCAGTTGGTTCAGAAATGAATTTTAATTCAGCAAATCTTGATAATACGCCCACAAATAAATTTTTATTATTTTGCTCGGCACGTGATAAAATTCCAGCAAGCGACAAAGCTCCATGTGTATCAGGAATAAGACAATAATCAAACCTTAAAAGCATTTTGTGATGTGCAAATCTAACTAAGCGTCCTGACAAAGACTTTGGCTTTCGAGTTAAAACATTGTATTGATGCGTGATATAAATGGACAAAATCTTTTTTGAATATAATCCTGGGCGATTATCGGAAATCACAACATCGAAATTATATTTTTTGCAAAGTTTTTTCAAAGCCCTTCTGTCTCGCAATATGCCTTTTATAAATCCATAAAAACTAAATGCAAAACCAGGTCCGATTGCTTGCTTTTTTCCATAACGAATAAGCGGTGAATTAATTAGCAAGAACATCGAGTCATCAAAATAGGCTTTAAGATAATCTATTGAATTTCCACTACCACCAATTTTCACATCATGACCAAGTTCTATCAATCCACGAATAACAGGAACGATTCTGCTTGCATGCCCAAGCCCCCAATTTAGTGGGCTAATTAATATTTTCTTTGATTTTTTCAAATCAATCTTTTAACGACAGAATCATCTGTCAATTTAAAATTCTTTAAATCAACACCTTCAATTAATATTACTCCAGGTTTTTTACCAATCTCAAAGCTACCATAATTATCATCACATTTTAATGCTTTTGCACCATTTAGCGTTGCTGCTTGCAATAATTCGGCAAGTTTTAAAAAATCATAATTCTCGGCGAGTGTTTTTATTTCGCTAAGAATACAAAGATTATTGTTAGAAACTATCGAATCTGTTCCAATAATAAATTTATTTGCTATAGATTTAATAAAATTTTTATCAGGCAATTGCCCTGAAATAATCATATTTGAGTTTGGACACAAACAATATTTGACATTTTTGTCAGCCAAAAGTCTATTTTTTAACATAAGATTATGTACAAGAATAAGCTGCGAAGAGTTTAATCCTTTTAATGTTACAGCAATTTGGTCTATATCGCACACCAATGGTTTAAAATCTGCAAATATAGATTTCATCATATAAAACAAACTCCCCGACTGATTGCTAAACAATTCAAGCTCTTCGGGAGATTCCATAAAGTGAATGCTAAGTACCTCCTCTCCCCTACTACTTACAAGTTTAAACAGTTTATCAGAAACCGAGTACAATGAGTGTAAGCTTAATCTGGCGGTAAGTCCATTATTTTTGAAAGTCTGTAATATGTTTTCTCCACGTCTGTATTGTGCTAAACTTGTATTATTATCTAATCCGCTAAGTTCAACAAATGTGTGGTATTTAATTTTAGATTTTTGTTTAATCTCACAAGTTATATCAGTATTTGAGACATCACCTACAAGCGATATCCCATTTTCAAACATAATTCTATCGTACAATTTAATCTTTTTAAGATTTGGCTTAGCATTTCTGTTAGCCCTTACATGTTCAATAAACTTGGCAAGACTTTTTTCCTTACTCTTAAACAGAGTATTGCCCGATAGTTCGAGATGACAATGTGCATTTACAAATCCTGGACATAATATTCCGTTATAAAACGATAGTCCTTGTTTTTCGATTAAAGCTTCGCCCTCATTAGACACATAATATACAGTTCCGCCCTCATCAATACTAATGTAAGCGTTTTTTATAAATCTTTGTCCATCAAAAATAAGATTTGCAGCAAATTGAGGCATTTAATTGTATATTTCTCCTTTCCGGATATTAAACCGTTCTATTACCCTGTCGTAAATAACATTAAGGGAATCGAGTTTATTATGGGCATAAAACAATAAAGTTTGTTCAAAATCATCCTTTGCATAGCCATATTTATCATAAACACTCTGATAGACAAGGCTATCAATGGCCGTATTGTCTTTAGTTTTCATTATCTTCGAGGTAATGATTGCATCAGCCAAATGGATATCAAAAATCATAAGTTCAAGCGTATCCGCAGAGATAATATCTTTACCATCTTGAGTCTGATTAACGGAATCCTGAATACAAGAATAAGACAAACTACCAATTAATAATATGAAGAACAAGATTTTATATTTTATCATTTCGCAAGGGCTTTAATTTTTTTATACAAATCTGATGCAAAGACGAAATCGTTTAGTTCTTTATTATCCGAATAGAAAATATCATCTCTACCACCTTCCCACCATTTTTGTCCTTCGTGAATAAAATAAATATTATCAGCAATTTCTATCACAGAATTCATATCGTGAGTGTTGACAATAGTAGTAGTATTGTATTCTGCAGTAATTTCCTTGATTAGTCTATCAATTAAAATAGCAGTTTGAGGGTCGAGACCAGAATTTGGTTCATCGCAAAATAAATATTTTGGGTTTAGCACGATAGCTCTAGCAATAGACACTCTTTTTTGCATTCCGCCACTAATTTCGGCAGGGAATAACTTATTAGAATCCTCCATATTTACTCTTTCGAGGCAAAAGTCCACACGTTTTTTCTTTTCGGTTTTAGTCATATTAGTAAAAAGGTCTAAGGGGAATCTTATATTATCTTCTATATTTGAAGAAGTAAATAATGCACCACCCTGAAATACCATTCCAATTTCTTGTCTTATTTGGCGTTTAAATTTCATATTTGCTTTAGTAAACTCCCTTTTATCAAAGAATATTTCTCCTTCATCTGGTGTATGCAAACCAATTACAGATTTTAATAACACAGTTTTACCCGAACCGCTTTTTCCAATTACCATACTAATTTTACCAGGGACAAAATCGGCACTAACATTTTTAAGGACGTGATTATTATTAAAACTTTTCGATATATTTTTTACCTCTATCATGTTAATAGTAGTTGTGTAAGGATTAAATTAAAGAGCAATATCAAGATAATACTATATACAACGGCTTTTGTACTGCTTTGACCGACTTCGAGAGCTCCTCCATAAGTATAATACCCATAAAAAGATGACACGGATGTAATAATTAAAGAAAAGACACAAATTTTAATTAAGGAATATGTAACATAAAAAGGTACAAAAGCATAATTAAGTCCATATAAATAGTCGTAAACCATAACGGTATCGGTAAAAGATGCAACAGCATATCCTCCAAATATTCCTAGTATTATACTCAATATATTTAAGACTGGGAAAGTAAGAAAAGCTGCGATCATTTTAGGTAAAATAAGATAGCCAGCACTATTAACGCCCATAATTTCAAGTGCATCTATTTGCTCTGTAATTCTCATAGTACCAATTTCGGATGCTATATTAGAGCCAACTTTACCAGCTAAAATAAGACAAATAATAGTACTGGAAAATTCGAGTATCATCGTATCTCTGGCACTCAAACCGATAAGATATTTAGGGATATATGGAGCCTCAAAATTTATTGCGACTTGTAAAGTAAGTACTGCACCCATAAAAATTGACACAATAGCAACAATCCACAAAGAATCCACCCCAATTTGCTCAATTTCATCCAAAACTCGTTTAAAAAAGATAGAAGGGCGAACAGGTTTTGTAAATACATTTCCCATAAGCACAAAATATTTTCCAATAATTGTAAACATCTTCATTTGGATAAATTAATGAACAAATTTAACCAACTAAGTTGTAAAAGAAAAATATTATTGCTATTTTGTCAATTAAATCAAAAAATAATTTAGAAATGCATAAATCAAATTATTGTATAATAATGGCTGGAGGAGTTGGAAGTCGGTTTTGGCCAGTTAGCCGCTCCAATATGCCCAAACAGTTTATCGATATTTTAGGCACAGGACAAAGCTTAATACAACAAACATTTAACCGATTTTCAAAAATTATCGACCCACAAAATATTTATGTGGTAACAAATGAAGAATATATCGAATTAGTTACGGCACAGCTTCCTAAAATTCCACTAGAAAATATTTTGGGTGAACCCATGCGTAGAAATACGGCTCCATGCATATTATATGCAAATATGAAAATTGGTTTACGTGATGAGAAAGCCAATATTGTAGTAACACCTGCCGATCATTTGATTATTGATGAGAATGAATTTTTAGAGAACATAGAAGACGGACTTAAATTTATCACACTAAACAATAGTCTGCTAACTTTCGGAATAACTCCTGATCGTCCAGCAACTGGCTATGGATACATACAATTAGAGGAAAACAAGAAAAACGAAAGATTTGTTCCTATAAAAACATTCACAGAAAAGCCACATCTTGAACTTGCCAAGTTTTTTCTCAAAAGTGGCGATTTTCTTTGGAATTCGGGGATTTTTTTATGGAAACAAAAAGCTATTGACGATGCTTTTTCTGAGCATTTACCAGCACTTTATAATCTTTTCCTAGAGCATAAAGAAGCATTCGACACTTATGAAGAAAAAACTGCCATTAACAGAATATATTCGGGTGCCAAAAGCGTTTCGATAGATTTTGGTGTAATGGAAAAAGCAAAAAATGTATTTGTTTTACAAACAGATTTTGGGTGGTCTGATTTAGGCACGTGGAATTCACTCTATACATTACAAGAAAAAGATTCTGATCAAAACGTAGTTATTGGTAAAAACACATTACTAGAACAATCGACTGGAAATTACATTTACACAGACTCTCACGACAAAGTATTATTACTAAGAGATCTCGAAGATTATATTGTAGTTAATACGGAGGGAGCTTTGCTTATTTGCAAGCGAGAAAATGAACAAGAAATATCGGAATTACTAAACGAGGCGAAACTTAAATTTGGAGACAAAATAAAATAAAATAAAGAGGGAGCAAATTGCTCCCTCTTTATTTACAATAATTTTTTAATATTCCCATTGGTCGTGTTCAAACTTAAATAATTCAGCCTGAATTCTTTCCCCTTCACGAATTGCATCAATACCCAAGAGGTAATCGGCAATAAGCCTATTGTCATAAACATTTGTTTCTGCAACAATATAGCTTGTGAATTTTCTTTTAAAGAAAATATCATCAAAAGTTTTATGTTCGGCATCATTAAAAGTATTAAATACTTCATATTTAGCAAATAATGGTCTATAATCGGGGAAATAAATCCAGAAAGGCCATATACGCTGGTCGTCATTCCAACCATCGGGAGACATAGCAATAATTCTAACATCCATTAGGGATCTTTGTTTGTCAAAAACCCATTCTTCCCATATCCAAAGTTTATCCATAATACGAGTATCTTCAAGAATTGAAGGAATTCTAACGTCAATAATATTGCCGTCTATATCCTGCTCTTGAATTGTTTCATAATATGATAACAACTCATTACGTAAAGGATCGTCATTTTCAATAGGGATACGATGCCAGTTAGTAATATCACTAGGATTTAATTTATAAACTGGGTATCTCAGACTGTAAATAATAGTATCTTCAATAAGAGCTCCAGTATGCATTTCATACTGCTCACCAAGTATTCCAATATTATTAATAAGATACAACAAATTAACACGGCTTCTTTGAGGTTGTACTCCGATACCAGCAGGATAAGTCATCCTAGTAATAGGAAAATACAATGAGTGATTTTGTTTTTCACGCATTTCGACAACTCTCAGAATTTTCTTTGAGTACATCGCATCAGCCTCTCTAATATTCTGATAAGGAACAAAAGTCCTTTCAACCGTATTCTCTCTCATATATGCACCATCAAGTACTTGAGCACTAGCGTTAGCACAAAGTGCGAGGAGTACTATTATCGGGAAAAATTTTGTGAGCATTTTCATAATATATTTACTTTAAGATTACTGTTACACCATTAGTTTGTCGTGTTCCTGAGGGTCCATTATAGAAAATATTTGAGAAACTAACTTGTGAACCAGTTCCCATTTTAGTAATCTCAGCCAATACACCTGAAGAAAACTGCGAACCATCTACGGTTACTTTGTTAGTTACCCCACGAACAGTATAGAAAAAGTCATATTTAGCAACCGAATAGGCCACTCCTTCGAAAGGGAAAAAGTCGCTTTCAAGTTTTGCACTAAGATATGGATTACGCGTAAGTGCTGCTTTAGGCAATTCGGCACCGTCTTTATATGCACCAGCCACAAGAATAGTAGGCGGTGGTACGTTAAGAATATTAAATGGTGCAGAACCAAGAGTTCTACCACCTTCGGGGGTTCTTACCGAGACAGTAATATTAACTTGTTTAGCAGCAACACCCTGGGGTACAGTAACGATGTATCCTTTTCCAGTAGCTCTAATCGAAGCTCCACCGCTAATACTTACACTAACACTTTCTTTAGGATATCCAGATACTGCAACTTCGACAGGGTTTTCCAAACCTCTATAAAAGACATTACATTTAGAGGCCGACACAGTAAATCCTGCATCTCCCACAACATAATTAGCCTTATAAGGCAACCACATATCGCCACGATTAGACTTATAGTGAACTAAACCACCATAAGTAAAATCACCAACACCACCACAAGCGGAAACATATTGTCCTTTACCACTTGCATCAAGAGGTAAAGTATCATATTGTACACCTTGACGCAGCCTATATTGAACCTCACCATTAACAACAGTTGAGTCAAAGAACGGAGCATCATAAGTTAAATAAACTGTTGGTCTCATTGTAGTATCACGTGCACCAAGGAACACGCTTGAGGTATATTGACCTCCACGAACAACAAAACTTATAGGTGCAGATACCAGTCCCTCTAACGAGGTAATACGAATATCTAATCCTTCTAATTTGGCAATCATAAACTCCAAAACATCAGCTTCAGCATTTCTCACGTCCGCCTGCACTTTCGACAATAATGCCAACGTACCAATCATAGGCATACCACGACATAAAGTTTCCTGCCAACTCCAAGGTTCCTCAGGGTTATCTGAATCTTTTAATTCTATTGTTTTAGCAATACTTTTATACACAGTACTTGATGTATCATCAACAATTGTAAACAAGACATCTCGAAAATCTTCTAAACTCTTTCTCAAACTATCTCCAAGCATTGGACCACCTTGTCCTACCATAACAATAACGGCAGCATGTAAGTCATCCTTTTTCTTAATTGGGTCATCAAGAGTAGCCTCTTTACCTTGACTTTCTTGTATAATCAAAAGCTTAATACGGTCAATCTCAACAAATAATTTATTTGACATCGACTCTATATCATGAGCCTGTTTTGCTAATGCACTATATTTTCCTGGTTGCTCAGCTACTTTAGCATCAATTTTAGCATAAAGCGACTGTGTTTTTGCAGAAAAATTGACAGTAGTTTTTTTTATGCTATCGTCAATTTTAACAAAAGCTTCCACTATCTCACCAGACACGTTAAGTGCCAACAGTGCAGTATAAAACAGGTACATCATTCCTATCATTTTCTGCCTCGGGGTTTCCGGGCAATTTCCTCCAGCCATATACTTTAATTTTTATAATTAAACATACTTTAACAACTCTAAATTACTAGTCCTGCTTAAAATTCATCGCAGACAGCATATTACCATAAACGGTATTCATAGCAGAAAGATTATGGCTTAATTTGCTAATCTCTTCGCGATAACGTTTAGTATCTTCTGCAGATTGTTTTAAGTTCGACAATATCTCATCCAAACCACTATACAAAGTTTTTGTAGCTTCCATTTGCTGATTTGTTCCTTGCAACTGGAGTTCATAAACAGCATTTAGTGCAGTTAGATTTTTATTCATTATGCCAAGTTGTTCATTATATGTTTGGCCACCATCAGTTGACACAGCCAACTCTTTGTTCATCGATTCTGTCAATCGATTATAAGCAGTAGAAAGATTTTCGCCAGATGTACTTACAAGATTTGCAGATTTTTCGTAAGAATTAGCTAAATAATCAGCTTGCGTATTTAATTTACTGGCTGAGCTTCCATAAACATCAGCAAACTGCGATACTTTTTCAGATGCTTTTTCAAAATTAGCGACATAATTATTAGTAGCTACTGTTGCATCAGAGACATCATGCAGTTTTTCGGTAGTAGTGTTAAGGTGTTTAAGCCCTGCTCCTAGTTTCTCGAATAATTCGGGTGTAATTTCTGCATTTTCAATCATCGCATCAAATTTCTCTAATGCAGATTTTTTACTGCTAACAGCAGCTTTTTTATCAGAAATATTCAAGTCATCTCCTACTCCAGCAAGTTCAGGATAAACCAAACTCCAGTCCACTTCTTCGTGAGGTGGTTCAAATGCAGAAAGAAAGAAGATAAACGCTTCGGTCAATAGACCAACAATCAACATTGGTCCTGCTCCAGGATAGTGTTGAATTTTGAACAACGCACCAACCATAACAATTGCTGCTCCCCATCCATAAACTAAAGCCATAAACTTTTTGTACTTCTTACTCGATGTAAATTCGCTTAAATTCATAATCGTTTCAGTTTTTAATTAATACTCCTTTTGTTAATACTTAATTTTTTATATCTATGCTAAAACTAATATACTTGTGAATACGATGTCCCATCAGCTCTGTGTCTTCCAAGATATGTTCTAACACATCTAAAACCGATGTAACTTTTTGCAGAATCTTGGAACTCGTAAGTTCTAGAACCATTTTGCATATAATAAGCGACATCTTTCCATGATCCCCCACGAATAACTTTACGTTTTTTTGCAGGAGGGTCATCTGGATGTGCATAATACTGATAATCAGTATTTAAGTCGTGAGTAAAACTATATGCAGACTCATCAAAAGCATTATTAGTCCACTCTGCAACATTTCCTGCCATATCATACAATCCCCATTCGTTAGGATCATAAGTAGCTACCATAAGCGTTTGAACACCACCGTCATCATAATAATTTCCTCTCATAGGTTTAAAGTTTGCAATAAAACAACCCTGATAATTACGAGTATATAAACCTCCCCAAGGATACATAGAGAGATCAAGTCCTCCACGAGAAGCATATTCCCATTCAGACTCTGTGGGTAATCTATACTCATTTAAGTAATAATCATTTGTTGTTCTTTGATATGCGTTTTTCAACATACTTCTCCACATACAAAAAGCATTTGCTTGTTTCCAGTTAACCCCAACAACAGGGTAATAATCATAAGCAGGATGCCAGAAGTACATTTTGGTCATTGGCTCATTATAAGAATAAGTAAAATCGCTAATCCAACATAGAGTATCGGGATAAATATGTACTTTTTCGTGCATAAAGTAGCTATATCTACCACCATGCCTACCAGCGTCGTTTCGCCCATCATAATTTTTAATTTCGCGATCTGCAAAATCTTCCCAAGGTTGGTCTTCGTCCATTTTCTCACGATCTTTAATCTGTCCTTCATATTGTCCAGTTTCTGGATTAAAATGACGACCAATTCTCAATCCATGATCACCTTCACGAGTAAATGTACGAACAATATCTTGGTCAACTCCGTCAGAACCAGGTTTAAATGTATGTTTTTGAGCAGCCTGTTTTAAATCGACCCAAAAATAATCATAATACAATGCATCAGTATTTAAGTCAATACTACGCATAAAATGGTATAGTTCAGCAGGTGGGAGAACATACAAAGTTTGATTAAAATTATTGGGAATTTCATTTTTTATCAAAATCCCTCTAATTTCAAGGTCGCGATAATCTAATGGTCCGTTCCAATCAAGAAAGTTAGTGTTATCATAATCATCAAAATCGAACTCTCCATTTTCATACATATTTGTAATGAAATTAGTTTCCATTTCGGTAACATCAGTATCATCAATAATAAAATCAATAGGCTGATATGAGACCTTAGTATTAATATCCCCAAAATCGACTGAGTTTTTGGTTTCTTTACCAAGAACTGTCAATGCCAATGAATCTCTAACCCATGCAACAAATTGCCTGTACTCTGAATTTGTGATCTCAGTTTCATCCATCCAAAATCCTTGGATAGTTACAGTTTTAGATTGAGCCGTCATCGAATAAGGGACATCTTGATCACTCGGTCCCATTTGATAAGTACCAGGTGGGACAAATAACATTCCATAAGGATCTGGAGTGTACCACAGCTTTCTGTCTATTCCAGTCAATTCGCCGCTGCCATAGTATCCACAACTACTAAGCAGGACAATTGTGATTCCGCTGATGATGAGTAATTTTCTCATAATTTATAATTATTTAGTAAGCGTCTTTTTATACGTTTAATTAAACATTTTGTTACAATCTTCTCACACTACGATAACGTCCGGGTGTTGATTTACCTCCAAGGTTAAAGCAATATCTAAGCATTATCTCGTGCGAACCAGCATTAAATGATCCCACTTTAGAAAGTACTATATCATAACTATAGCCAAAGCTAATACCATTAACTAAATGCAGTCCGACCATTGGAACAATAGCATCTGTATGGCGATAAGAAATACCACCCCAGAATTTTTTCTCGTACAATAGTTTTGCATTAAACTGGAAATCTATTGTACTTAAATCAGACTGTATCATACCACTACCGACAAGATCAAAAGATGGATTAGGAAGTGAGTAAGTATAACCTCCGCTAAGATATAAGTGTCTCATAAGTTTACTAGGACTTTCGATATCGTAATTCAAAGTTGGATTTGTTATGTGAGTTGAAGATAATCCGACCCAAAAATCTTGTGCATTATAAGTAACCCCAAAGTTTGCATCAAAGGCTGTAACATTTTCCATGTGAGGGATTGCGGGGTCACCATAAACAGTTCCTCCATTAATAGACTCCCAAGTTTTCCAATCTCCGTCAATTGAATGATTAAAAACACCTAAGCCTAGTCCCATTCCAAGAACACCGTCTGCCAACTCCAATCTGTAAGCGTAATTAATCAAAATATTAAGATTATTAGCAAATCCTATCTGATCTTCAATAATTGACAATCCAATTCCGCTGCTAATAGCATTTATTGGCATATCAAAAGTAAAGACAGTAGTTACAGGGCGTCCTTCATCCCAACCTACCCATTGCTGACGATGCAGACTATTAACACACAAAGCATCATTTGAACCAGCTGCACCTGGATTGTACACATTTTGCACATATTCAAACAAACTGTAATGTGAGTCAATTTGCGCCAGCGAATATTTAACAAATATTCCTGTAAAAACGATAATCAGTATTATTATTCTCCTCATATTAAATTTCAGTTTTTCGCTTTCAATACTTAACTCCCAATTTATAATTGGTAAATAAAACACATTTTTTTTTATTTACCAAACTTTATCAACATTTTTTTGTTAATAACCTTAACTTTTGTTAATAACTACTTAAAAAAACCTTAATAAAATTCAAATCTCGAAAGTTACATTAATTTTTTTTAATATCACAAATTAATTCAAATTTTTATTATAATTCTTATTTCAATAACGCAAATATAAAAACAATATTATATTCTAAAGCATTTTTTAGTGATAATTATGATGTTGTTTTCAAATATAATCTAATAATAACTTCTTCAATATAATTTATTTCCCAGTTTTACTATTCTTTTTTCCAATAATTGATTTACACTCTTCGGCCGTAATTGTTTCAGGATCAAAGGCTTTGGGTATTCTATAATTTTTCTTTTCAAAAGAAATATACGGTCCATATCGTCCTTTCAATATTTTTAGGTTTGGTATTTCCTCAAAAGTTCTTGAAAAAGCTTCTTTTACCGACTCTTTTTTCTCCACAATAATTTCTATGGCTCTTTCAAGAGTAATTTCATAAGGGTCATCAGTTTTTTTAAGTGCATAAAAGGCAGTATTATTGCGTACATAAGGTCCATATTTACCAAGTGCGACAACTACCTCATCGTCTAAATAGTCTCCTAATGTTCGTGGGAGTTTAAAAAGGTCTAAAACCTCTTCAAGAGTAATACTCTCGATATTTTGATTTTTTCTTAACCCTGCATACTTAGGTTTTTCAGTACCTTCGACAGAAGCATAAGGTCCATATTTTCCAATTTTCAGTACTATTGGCAATCCGAGTTCTGGATGTAGTCCTATCTCTCGCTCCCATTTAGTATTTTCTTTTTCTTTTAATGAAGCATCGACTTTGGCATTAAAACTGCCGTAAAAACTTTTAATCATATCATTCCAAACTAGTTTTCCTTCAGCAATCTCATCAAACTTTTGTTCAATCTGTGCAGTAAAATTATAATCTAGTATTTCTTCAAAATGTCCACACAAATAATCAGTAACAACTACCCCCATAGATGTAGGGAATAATTTATTTGATTCACCACCAAATTTGTCGGTCAAAATATTTTCAGTAATATCGTCATCTTTATAAATAAACTGTCCTATTTTTCTAGTTTTTGGTGGTCTTGATTCTTTTACAACGTAATCTCGTTGCTGAATAGTTGAAATTGTAGGAGCGTAAGTAGATGGTCGTCCAATACCCAGTTCTTCCATTTTTTTAACCAAACTAGCCTCTGTAAATCTAAATGGAGGTTGATCATATTTTTCAGTAGCTTCGATTCTATCAACAATTGCAGGGGTATTTTTAGTTACATTAGGCAAAACAGACTGTTTTTCATCTGTTGCTTCATCATCAGAAGATTCGATATACAATTTTAAAAATCCATCAAAGCTCACAATTTCGCCAGTAGCTGTAAACTCATAATTAGAATTATTGTTACCATTAATTACAATAATTGTTCTTTCAATTACAGCATCGGCCATTTGCGATGCCACAGCACGTTTCCAGATTAAATCATATAATCGTTGTTCTTGTTTTCCTAATTGTGTCAAATCATTTTCGACATAAGTTGGACGAATAGCCTCGTGTGCTTCTTGAGCCCCTTTGGATTTTGTAGAATACTGTCTCACTTTTGAATATTCTTCGCCAAACTTATCTATAACCGCTTTTTTAATTGAGTTAATCGCTAATCCTGAGAGATTAACAGAGTCTGTTCTCATATATGTTATATGTCCATTTTCATATAATCCTTGAGCAAACTTCATTGTTTGTGTTACCGACATTCCGAGTTTTCGCCCCGCCTCTTGCTGCAGAGTTGATGTGGTAAATGGGGGTGCGGGCGATTTTTTTCCTGGTTTTTTAATTACATCACTTACACTAAAACCAACTCCTTTCATAGTTTCTAAAAACTCGCGAGCTTCTTTGTTTGTTTTAAACTTTTTATTTAACTCTGCTCTAACAATCGCACCATTAATATTAAAGAAGCCAAAGACTTTATATTCGGACTTAGTTTTAAACGCAGTAATTTCTCGTTCTCTTTCCACAACAAGTTTTACCGCAACCGATTGAACTCTTCCAGCCGATAGTGAGGGTTTTATTTTTTTCCATAGTAGTGGTGAAAGGCTAAACCCAACAATTCGATCCAACACTCTACGTGCCTGCTGGGCATTAACAAGATTAAAGTCAATGCCACGTGGGTTTTCTATTGCATTCTGAATTGCTGTTTGGGTAATTTCATGGAACACAATACGTTTATAATTGTCCTCTTTAAGTTTCAACACTTCGCTCAAGTGCCACGATATTGCTTCCCCTTCACGATCCTCATCGGAAGCTAGCCAAACCGTTTTTACTTGTGATGCGATTTTTTTAAGCTCTGTTACAATCTTTTTCTTATCTACGGGTATCTCATACTCTGGCTCAAAATCTTTATCCACATTTACACCTAGATTTTTTTTCGACAAATCACGAATATGCCCATAACTAGACATTACTAAAAAATCATCTCCAAGAAATTTTTTAATTGTTTTGGCTTTAGCAGGGGACTCAACTATAACTAAATTGTTTTCCATTTATTAAAATTAAATTTTAAATTGCAAAATAAACAAATTTCAAAACCAATTCATAAATTTTTTTTAATTTTACGCCATAAAATTTACAACATGATTAAGAATAAAGCTGCAAAAGTAACTTATTCTGGCAAATTTACCAGAAATTTCACAATTTGTTTTTGGACAATTGGTGTTTTAATAATAATTGGAGTATTTATATATTTCAAAATGACTGCCAACGGTCAGTTTGGACGTATGCCAAGTTTTGAACAATTAGAAAACCCTCAGGAGAATTTAGCCACGAGGATTTATTCATCCGACTTAGAGTTGCTTGGCACTTACTTTAGAGAAAATCGCTCACAAGTATCGTTTGACGAATTATCTCCTCATTTGATAGATGCCTTAATAGCTACCGAAGATATAAGGTTTCATAAGCATAATGGCATTGATTTTAGAGCTATCCCCCGCGTAATTTCAGGAGTTGCTGGTGGTGGCAGAAGAGGAGGAGGTAGTACAATCTCGCAACAACTTGCAAAAATGTTATTTAACAGACCTGGGGATTTGTCTGCCATAGAGTTGATAAATTGTAAATTTCAAGAATGGATAATTGCAGTAAGGCTTGAGCGTAGGTTCACAAAAGAAGAGATAATCGAAATGTATTTGAATAAATTCGACTTTTTAAATTTAGCGGTTGGGATAGAATCTGCCTCACGAGTTTATTTTGACACTACTCCAAATGCCTTGAGCATAACACAATCGGCAATGTTAATAGGTATGGCTAAAAACCCCTCTCTATACAATCCACTAAAACGCCCCGAAGAAACTTTACACAGACGAAATGTTGTATTAAGCCAGATGTTAAAATACGATTACATTACCAAAGAGGCTTTTGATTCTTTAAAAACAATCCCACTTGAAGTAAAATATCAAAAAGTTGATCATAATATTGGCTCGGCAACATATTTTAGAGAGTTTTTGCGCATGTGGTTAACTGCAAATAAGCCAGTTGCATCGGATTATTTCGATATGCGTGAATACAAAGAAGACTCTATAAACTGGGCGATAGATCCTTCGTATGGTTGGTGTAATAAAAACACAAAACCTGATGGGACTAACTACGACATATACAGCGATGGCTTACAAATATATACTACTATTAATAGTAGGATGCAAAAATATGCAGAAGATGCTGTACGAAAACATATAGGTGGATATATACAAGGAGAGTTTATGAAAGATCAAAAATATAATAAGAGACCTCCTTTCTCAAACGACCTATCAGAAAAAGAAGTCGATAATATTATGTATCTTACCATGAAACGTACGGAAAGATGGCGTGTTATGAAAGCCGCTGGCACTTCCGAAGATTCAATTATACGTAGCTTCAAAACGCCAGTTCCAATGAGTGCATTTGCATGGGGGGGAGACATAGATACAATTATGACACCTTATGATTCTATCTTGTATTATAAGCATTTTCTTAGAGCAGGTTTTATGTCAATGGAGCCGCAAACAGGACAAGTTAAAGCTTATGTTGGCGGAATAGATTACAAACATTTTAAATTTGACCAAGTTACAAAATCGAGAAGGCAAGTTGGCTCTACTATTAAGCCTTTTATTTATTGTCTCGCGATGCAAAATGGATATTCGCCATGCACCAAAGTTCCTAATGTTGAAGTAACTTTTAAGCTTCCTAAAGGTTCTGGAAAAGAGTACTACACTCCAAAATTTTCTGAGACAAAATATGATGGAGAAATGATAACCCTTAAATTTGGTTTGGCGAACTCACTTAATCAAATTTCGGCATGGGTACTAAAACAATATTCGCCTCAAGCAGTTGTTTCTATCGCAGATAAAATGGGAGTACATAGCCATATTGATCCTTTCCCATCTATTTGTGTTGGAGCTGCCGAAGTACTACTAAGCGAAATGGTAGGAGCTTATTGCACGTTTGCCAATAAAGGAATTTACACTCGCCCCATGTATCTTACACGAATTGAAGATAAAAATGGAAATGTTTTAGCAAACTTTAGCCCAATTCAATCTGAAGCAATTAGCGAAGAAACAGCTTACTTAATGATTGATCTTATGAAAGGAGTAGTTGACATGGGAACTTCGGTACGATTAAGATTCACTTATAAACTATATAACGAGCTTGCTGGTAAAACAGGTACCACAAACAACCACTCGGACGGGTGGTTTATTGGAGCAGCTCCCGAACTTGTAAGCGGTGGCTGGGTTGGTGGAGAAGAACGAAGCATCAGATTCAGATATATTACCTTAGGACAAGGAGCATCTCTTGTACTGCCAATCTTTGGATTGTATATGCAAAATGTTTATAACGACCCTAAACTACCATATTCGACTGAAAGCAAATTTGAAAGACCTACACAGTTATCAGTTGAAATAGATTGTGCAGAATATGACAAAAATAATCAGAATGGGAATTTTAATCAATTATAAATCTGTGCTATGTGTAATTTTTAAAGTTTAGATTACTACAGTCAGATAAATCTGAATGTAAGAAAAGAAAGAAACAAGTGGCTTTAGCCACATTTATAAGAGTTTGTCTAATAATAAAGTATGCAGAATTGACGAAGTGAAGTTTACCGTTTGACAATTCCTACGCTTTAAAATTATAATTTCCGCTTAGATTTTTATCAAAACACACTCCAATTTAGGCTTGGAGCAAATTAATATTAGACATTTTAATTTATCAATTTAAAAAAATGATGCTAAAGCAAGTGGAAGAAAAAAAAGTTTTCACAGTTGGCTAAAGCCATGTGTAATAGATAATTTTAGAATTAAAAAATTATTTACGTTTTGTTTATGTATTTGTCTGTTTATTTACTTACTGACGTTTACATTGCCTCCAATTCACTAGCAGAAATAGAATTAAATTTATTTATCGGCAATGTAAAGTCAAAATTCCACTATAAATTTAAGGCTAAACTGATTTGCAAATAAATCAGGAGTTTTGAGATTAATTTGTAGGTCTAAAAAGTTTTGAGGCAAATTCTTTTACATCTGAGACACTTATTATTCCAGCAATATTTTTATTAAGCTCTGATTTTTGGGCAGATGAGATAAAAACATTATTAAATCCTAAACGCCGAGCTTCGCCAACTCTTTTATCAATAAAAGAAACTGGTCGGACTTGCCCCGAAAGCCCTAGTTCTCCAATAAAACAAGTGTTTTCGGGTATAGGTTTATCATAATAAGACGAAATCACAGAAGCTAATACAGCAAGATCTGCGGCAGTATCGCTAACTTTAATTCCACCAGCAATATTTACAAAAGCATCTTTTTGACTAAGGTTTAAGCCCAATTTTTTTTCGATTACCGCCAAAAGCATTTGGAATCTTCGTCCATCAAAGCCTGTAGAAGTTCGCTGAGGACTACTATATACAGCATTACCTATCAAAGTCTGGATTTCTATCATCAAAGTTCTCGTACCTTCTCCTATTGTACCATAAGCTACGCCACTCAAACCAGAGTTATCACCTGTAAGCAAAATATTGCCAGGATCTGTGATTTCTTTTAGTCCATGATTTAACATTTCAAAAACCCCAATTTCGTAAGTTGATCCAAATCTATTTTTCTTAGGTCTTAGCAATCTATAGTAATGATTATTATCTCCCTCGAACTGAAAAACTGCATCCACAATATGTTCTAAAGACATTGGTCCTGCAATATCTCCATCTTTATTTATATGCCCTATTAAAATAACTGGGACATCAAATTCCTTAGCATGTTCTTGTAAAATTCGGGTACATTCTCTAATCTGACTTACCGTACCAGGGGAAGAAGTTAAATCTGCCGAAGCAACTGTTTGCACAGAATCTATTACAATAATCTCTGGTTCCAAAGACTTAATAGTTGCAATAATTTTTTCGATATTTGTTTCGGTATAAATAAAACAATTTTCATTATTAATACCTATCCTTTCGGCACGCAATTTTATTTGATTTTCGCTTTCTTCACCTGAAACGTACAAAACCTTTCGTTTATCTAGATTAAGAACTGTTTGCAAAACTAAAGTTGATTTTCCAATTCCCGGTTCTCCTCCTAGCAACACAAGCGATCCAGGAACAAGGCCTCCACCAAGCACACGGTTAAACTCCGAATAAGGTAATTCTATCCTACTAAGTTGCTGTTTACGTATCTCGCTAATTTTAATTGCATTGCCTGGTTTGGCTTCGCTTTTAGAATGTAATCCTTTGGGCTCAGAATATCTAATTTCCTCTATAAAAGAATTCCAACTATTACAGTTGGAACACTTACCCGCCCATTTGGGCGATATATAACCACAGTTTTGACAAACAAAAACTGTTTTATCTTTAGCCATCTTCTAATTTTTACGCATCATCTCACATCTCAAATATGAACCTTCAGCGGAATCATCTGCTAGTCTAATTCGAGTCATAATAAGAATGTCATCTTTAAATTTATCAATTCGGAATAAACCATTAACATCAGCACCTCCAGTTATCGCCACACTATTACTAATCGTTATTTGGGTTTTAAACATTGATTTATCAACAACATAATTACAAGAATCTAAATTGATACCTTCTTCCTGAACACCAACACGTATCAAACTACCATTATCTTTAAAAGTCCAAGTAATTGAACCTTGAGGTTGGCTATCAAAAGTTTGGAAATTCCAAGTACCTACGATATCATCTTCAACATTTTTACAGCCTGCAAAGAGAAAAGCAATTATAACAATAAACATTAATGATTTTCCGATTTTCATAAGCTTTTTTTTAATTTAACTGACAAATATAATCAATTTTTTAAATATTTACAACTTTTTTAATATGTCTGATGATGAATAACCTTCCACAAAAGGTATAATTTCAACCAATCCTCCACGAGCCATAACAAAATCAGCACCCACAATATCGTTAAAGTCATAGTCTCCCCCTTTAACAAGTATATCAGGAATAACAGATTTAATAAGATCTTCGGGAGTGTCATCTTCAAATATAACTACTGCATCGACAAAAAACAGAGATGCCAGTACCTTTGCCCTTGCAAGCTGATTGTTAATTGGGCGTTTTTCTCCTTTAAGACGTTTGACTGAAGCATCAGAATTTAATCCAACAATTAATTTATCACCTAAATCTCGTGCTTTTGAAAGGTAATCAATATGACCATAATGCAAAATATCAAAACAACCATTTGTAAAAACTATTGAGTTCTTATTCTTTTTCCAATCAAGCACCCATGCGGTTATTTCGTTTCTTTTTACAATTTTTTCATTAATTAAGCTTAGATAATCCATTTTTAAACAATTGAGTTTGTTTTCGTATCGGGAAAAATAAAAGATGGTTTAAATTGTTTGGCTTCTTCAAAATCCATGGTCGCATAAGAAATAATGATAACAATGTCATCAACTGCGACTTTACGAGCCGCTGGTCCGTTAAGACAAATAACTCCAGAGCCAGCCTCGCCTCGAATAACATAGGTTTCAAACCGCTCGCCATTATTAATATTAACAACCTGAACTTTTTCGTGTTCGATAATATTAGAGGCTAGCATCAAATCTTCGTCAATAGTAATACTACCAACATACTGTAGATTTGCTTCAGTAACTCTTACTTTATGTATTTTTGATTTTACTACTTCTATATTCATAATATAAATATGATAAATCGCTGCAAAGTTAAATAATACTTAGTTAAAACACCAAAATAATATTATCTATTAATCTTATTTTTCCACACCAAACGGCTACACACATTATTATTTCCGAGTTTTTGTTTATTTTTTTTACTGAAACAAGGCTTTCAGGATTGCAAAATACGCAATATTCAGCTTTCATATCAGAGATTTTCTCAATTTCATCAATAAAATATTTGGAGTGCTTATCAGTATCATCTCCTACTTTTAACTTATTAGCAATAACAATTAAAAGTTTATAAATGTTCGCAGCATTTTTAAACTGCTCTTGACTAAGCCTTAAATTACGGCTACTCATTGCCAGTCCACTTTTTTCGCGTACAATAGGACATGAAACTATCTCGATATCAAAATTGGCAAGTTTTGTCATCAGTTTTATAATGGCAAGTTGCTGAAAATCTTTTTGCCCAAAATATGCCTTATGTGGGTTCACTATTTCAAACAAGCGATAAACAATATCAACCACTCCTTGAAAATGTCCTGGTCGAAACTCGCCTTCATAAATTTTATCGAGACCATTAAAATCCATATTAAAGCCAACAAAGTTTTTATAAATATCATCTGCAGAAGGCAAAAAAACTAAATTGCAACCAGCTTTATCTAACAAGTCCAAATCTCTTTGGTGATTTACTGGATAATTCTCGAAATCGCTTTTATCATTAAATTGCCTAGGATTAACAAAAACAGAAACTACAGTAATATCATTATTCTTTACAGATTGTTCTACTAGCGAAATATGCCCGTCATGCAAAGCACCCATTGTCGGAATAAACCCAATAGTTTTATTACTTGTTATTCGTAACTCCCTCAAATATATCTGTTTATCTGACACATTATGTATCACTTTCATTGCAAATTATTTTGTGCGAATATAAATATTTGACAACTCAATCCAAATGAGTTTTATCTACTTTGCAATAATTTTCATAAAAATTCTATAAAAATTGCTTTTAAAAATGTGTTATTTTAATAAAAAACATTTACAAAAACCCGATATTTAGCTTAACATCACAAAATATCGGGTTTCAAAAGTTTTTACCGGCTTAATTTCTAATATTCGTCTTCATTGAAGAAAAAATCATCCTTACTAGGATAATCAGGCCAAATATCTTCGATACTATCGTATGCTTCGCCTTCATCTTCAATTTCTTGGAGGTTTTCAATAACTTCCAATGGAGCTCCTGAGCGTATCGCAAAGTCAATCAGCTCATCTTTTGTTGCCGGCCAGGGTGCATCTTCGAGTTTTGATGCTAGTTCCAATGTCCAATACATATTAATTATTATTTGAGGTTAAACATTTCATAAATCGGACTGCGAAATAAACAAAAATATTTGAATTATAAATTATTATTCCATAATATTTCATTAATATTATTGTCGAAGGCGTATTTTCGTCCCATAACAAACAGTAAATCAGAGAGTCTGTTCATAAAAACAATAATATTATTATAGTCGTTTGTAGCTCCTTCGATTGAGATTATTCGTCTTTCGGCACGCCGACAAACTGTTCTCGAAATATTACACCAACTAATTAGCTCACTACCTGCTGGAATAACAAAATTATCAAGGCTTGGCAAATCTTTACAAAACCTATCTATTGATTGCTCAAGAGAGTCGATATCTTTTTTTTGTATAGTTCGCAATTCGGGCAATGGGAACTCTGCATCTTTATCAACAGCAGCAAGAGATGCCCCTATATCGAACAGTCTGTTTTGAATAAATTCGATAAGGTTACGGTCATAATCGTCAATCTCAAAGTTTCTTATCATACCTACAAAAGAGTTTAACTCATCGACTGTTCCGTAAGCTTCAAGTCTTATATTATCTTTGCTAACTCGCTGTCCTCCTAATAATGATGTTGAGCCTTTATCTCCAGTTTTTGTATAAATCTTCATAATTTCCGATTTTTTTATCTGGTTTTTTCTATTTGTTAAATTAAAAAAAGTTTACTAAGGAATTGTCTAGCAATAACTTATCTCATAGCTTGGTTTTCGTTAATAATGTCAGATTCAACTTTACCATCTCTCAAACGTATGATACGTCTAGCATGAAGTGCAATATCTTCCTCATGAGTTACAACTACAATGGTATTTCCTTTTTTATAAATATCTTCAAATAAAGTCATTATTTCGATAGATGTTTTAGTATCAAGGTTTCCAGTTGGTTCGTCAGCTAATATTATTGAAGGCTCGTTTACTAAAGCTCTTGCAACCGCAACACGCTGCCGCTGACCTCCCGACAATTCGTTTGGTTTATGCAGTACTCTATCTGTCAAACCCACATCCTGCATTACCTTATCTACCCGTGGAATTCTGTTTTTTCGCGGCATACCAGCATACACTAAGGGCAACATTACATTTTCAAAAGCTGTGTATCGTGGCAATAGATTAAATGTTTGAAACACAAAACCAATTTCCCTATTGCGAGTATTTGCAAGTTCATTGTCTGTCATATCGCTTACATCTGTACCATTAAGAACATAAGTTCCTTTAGTTATTGTATCAAGACAACCAATAATATTCATTAATGTTGATTTTCCGCTACCCGAAGGTCCCATTATTGCAACATATTCGTTCTCGCCAATATTTATACTAACATCTCGCAAAGCTTCGACAGTTATTGTACCAACGTAATAATTTTTTACAATATTTTTGAGTTCAATTATTTCCACATTATAAGAATTTGAGATTATTTGTCAAGTTTCCTAATCTTTTTATGCTAAGATTATTTTGGTTCAAATTTAATAATTTATTTTTTTATATCAAGATGTTTAAATAAATTTAATTTTTATTAGCTCGCTCGGATTTAGGTTTGCTGAGCGAACAGAGGAAAAGAATATATCGTCCCTAACGGGACTTACAAAACACTAACTATTAGCACCTTACCAACATTACGTCCCTAACGGGATTAATTAAGCAAACACTAATATTTCAAATAAAAATCCCCTTTTGACAATTCATTATAATTTTTAAAAATTAAGCCAACACGAAACATATTTGTATTAAAAGCACCATTATTTCTATTACAGAGATATTTCCATGCTCTATACATATCCGCTGACCAATTAATATCATCAATTATATAGATACATCTCTCTGCTGCAAGGTTCTTGTTTATGTACTCATAATATTTTATCACACTTTTTGAATTATGATTGCCGTCTATATATATAAGGTCAAATTTTTGACCAGCTAATTCATTATTGTCAAAAACCGAATCAAAATCATTATTTATAAACTCAACATTTTTTATGCCTTTTTGTGCAAATTTGGTTTTTGTAAACTTATAAGTTTCTGGGCATGCTTCGATACTTGTAAGTTTAATGTTTTTGTCGGCAAGAGCAAAATACATTGTTCCAACACCAAGCGAAGTACCAAGTTCGAGTACTGATTTTACATTGTATTTACGAACAATTTTTTGAAACAATACCCCATGCTTGCTTTTAATAGCAGATGTTTTTGCAATTTTACTAATAATTCTTTTGGCAGATTTTAATGTCTTTGAACCTGTTCCACAATCGAGAATCTCAATTGAATTGCTATTAGACAACAATTCTTTGCGGTAATTTTCAACATCCAAAGCACTATTTGTGGTAAAATATTGATTTAAAATATAATTTTCAAAATAATCCCCTCCAGCCGAATTCTTTTTTGGCATTAATGGATAAAATATGTTACCGGGAAACTTCAAATTATTTTTATCTTTGTGTTAAATAATAATTTGTAAAAATAATAAAAAGGAATAAACTCCCTCTTGCATTAAAAAATTATGCACACAATACTTGATACCGAAATAACTTATCTTCCAGGAGTTGGTCCTAAAAAGGCAGCACTTCTCAATGAAGAGCTTGGTATCCAAACATTTGCTGATCTATTATTTCACTTTCCCTACCGATATATTGACAGAAGTAAATTTTATAAAATAAGTGAGTTACATAAAGACTTACCCTATATTCAAGTAAAAGGAAAATTTACACATTTTGAAACCAGCAGTATCGGCAAAGGACGAAAGAAATTAACTGGCTATTTTGGCGATGAGACTGGCATTGTGGAAATTATTTGGTTTCAATCAACAAATTGGATACAGAGTTCCTTAAAAAAGACATCCGAATATGTTATTTTTGGAAAGCCCACAAGTTTTGGAAATCAAATAAATATTGTTCATCCAGATATTGAGGATTATAATAAATGGCAAAACAAACTTGTAAATGCACTGTATCCGCAATATAGTTCTACCGAAAAGCTAAACCAATCTTATCTAAATTCAAAAGCAATTCAAAAATTGGTGGACACTTTGCTAAAAAAAGTAAAAGGCCAAATTTATGAAACTTTGCCAGTTTATTTGAGAACACAATACAATCTAAAAAGTCTCGAAGAAAGTCTTTTTGAAATACATTTTCCCACAAGTGTCGCAATACTAAATCAAGCTCAGTACAGAATTAAATTTGAAGAGCTTTTTTATATTCAATTAAATTTAATTCAAGCAAAACAAAGACGCAAAGAATCTTCAGTAGGTTTTGTTTTTGACAGGTCAAACGATAAACTTGTAAAGGAGTGTTTTTTTAGAAAAATTCCTTTTGATTTAACAAATGCACAAACACGAGTACTCCAAGAAATAAGGCAAGATTTAATATCAGGCAAACAGATGAACCGATTATTGCAAGGAGATGTTGGTAGCGGTAAAACTTTGGTCGCATTATTAACAGCACTAATTGCAATTGACAATGGCTATCAAGCTTGCATTATGGCTCCTACCGAAATATTAGCTCAGCAACATTACAGGTCTATTTCAAAATTTCTTGATGGACTTGATGTTAATATTGATTTGCTGACTGGCTCAGTTAAGAAAAAAGCCAGAACTCGTATTCACGAACAACTTGTATCGGGTAAGCTTAATTTACTTATCGGCACTCATGCAGTTATTGAAGACACGGTTGTATTTAACAATCTCGGTATGGTTGTTATTGACGAGCAGCATAGATTTGGAGTTGAACAAAGGGCAAAACTTTGGAAAAAAAACAATTTACCGCCACATATAATGATTATGACAGCAACACCAATTCCGCGTACCTTGGCTATGACTTTATACGGAGATTTGGATGTATCGGTAATTGATGAACTTCCTCCTGGCAGAACAAAAATAATAACAAAACATTTTAAAGATAGTGACAGATTAAGAGTTTTCGGCTTTATAAAAAAACAAATAGCCTTAGGGAGACAAACTTACGTTGTGTTCCCACTAATCTCGGAATCTGAAAATATGGATTACAAAGATTTAGAAGATGGTGTGGAAGGCTATAGCCGAGCTTTTCCAATTCCTGATTATCAAATTTCTGTTTTGCATGGACGCATGAAGCCTGACCAGAAAGAAATTTCAATGAATATATTTGAAAAAGGGCAAACTGACATTATGATTGCCACAACGGTTGTTGAGGTTGGTGTAGATGTTCCTAATGCCTCGCTAATGATAATTGAATCTGCCGAAAGGTTTGGATTATCACAATTACATCAACTGAGAGGACGTGTTGGTAGAGGTTCAGATCAATCATATTGTTTTCTTATGACAGGTGAAAAACTAAGCGAAAGTGCATATAATCGTATTCTTTGCATGGTAAATTCTACCGATGGTTTTGAAATTGCTGAAACAGACCTAAAATTGCGTGGTCCTGGAGATTTAGAAGGCAAACAACAAAGTGGTTTTACTTTCGACCTTAAAATGGCAAATCTTAGCCGAGACGGTCAATTATTACAATATGTTAAAGATATTGCCACCGAAATATTAGAAAAAGACCCCGAACTCACAGAATCAGAAAATCACGTGCTTGCAGTACAATTAAAAGAACAAAATAAAGGGAAAATAGACTTTAGTAAGATTAGTTAAAAACGGTTTTGCGGTTTTGCAAATCGTAGGTGGTTTCGGCTTACTTCGACAGGCTCTGACATCAATTCTTACTCAAACACCAACTTCTCCATCCATAAACAAAGAGCAAAAAGAACTATGAACAAGAACTAAACTGTGAAACGAGAACAGATTTCTCCCCCTTCTTTCGTCGGGGTCGAAATGACTGTTGTTAGAGAGTTAGGGCGAGGCTTGGTGGCGGCAAAGCCGCCACCAAGCCTCGCCTTTTAATAATATTATTACTTGTCATTTCGACCAACGGGAGAAATCTGTTTTTTTCGAGTATAATTTGAATAATTGAACACCTCGGCTTCGCCAGCAGGCTGATCAACCACCTTTCATCGCAGTATTCAAGGGGGCTGAGCGTTGTATTAATGGCTTGTCGAAGTAGGATTCGAGGCACGAGAATCGTCTCGAAGTCCCCGTTTTACTCATACACCAATTTCCATCCACAAATAAATGATAATACCAGCACTAAACTTTGTTCTTACTTCTAATGCGATGTGCCGAGCGAAGCCAAGGTGTTCTATTGTTCTATTGTTCTATTGTTCTATTGTTCTATTGTTCTATTGTTTTATTGTTCTATTGTTCTATTGTTCTATTGTTCTATTGTTCTATTGTTCTATTGTTCTATTGTTCTATTGTTCTATTGTTCTATTGTTCTATTGTTCTATTGTTCTATTGTTCTATTGTTCTATTGTTCTATTGTTCT
>Ga0265295_1001176_pt1 | contig 47509 bp, 39 predicted proteins | sample Munlansysbiofilm_FD_192503 | JGI IMG/M metagenome (GOLD analysis project Ga0265295, IMG submission 192503) | Leachate microbial communities from a municipal landfill in Southern Ontario, Canada - Methane capture system biofilm | ecosystem: Engineered > Solid waste > Landfill > Unclassified ...
TTGTTCGCTCAGTGTAACGGTCTGGCTGAGTGAAGTCGAAGACCACAGCCTACACTAAACGATATTGAAATAGAAATGCTTATTCGGGCTGAAAGCCCAACTTATTGCAGCCCGAGGCAACGCCTCGAGTTCGTTGTATTATAGCGGTATTTCGCCCTGTAAGGGCAGATTAAAAATCGGAATTGTAGGTAATGTAGTTATTTTGTGTCCCCAGTAGGTTATCGCATCAACGGGCAGGTTAATGTTACGGTGCTCTGTACCAAATTAAAAATTTTCCCAAAAACCAACAATCTGTTATTCAGGGAGAAACGTAGTGAAGCGAAGAATTTATAGTGTAAAATAATGTTTTTACCAGGCAATAGTGAATCCAATTTTCAAAAAGCGTCAGCTTTCTTGCCTACACTAAGTATTAGTTTTGCAACTTTGCACGTTATTAGTTAGGTACGTTGGCTCGGTAAACCTTTTAGTATGAGTACAGTTTCAATATATCTAAAATAGAACTTTTTAAGAGCCCGTTAATAAGTATTAACTCCAATTTAGTAGATTGTAATGGTACGGCGGTTTTTGTTATTCCTATTCTTTAATGTGTTCGTAATTAGCCTGAATGGTCAGGTTAGGGGCATCATTAATTTCGTCGACAAAAACCAGCAACACGTATGTTTTCAATCTCGAAAAACGGTCGATACGTTACAAACTCTGGCCCGGTTTAAGAATTGTTTGGCAAAATATTACCAGCAGGGCTATATAGGTGCTCGTATCGATTCATTTCAGCACACCCCGCTTCAGGTTGTTGCGTATGGATTTATGGGTAACAAGTACCGTTGGACTGGCGTAAAAACCGATAGCACCACAGATGTTTGGCTAAAGCGGGTAGGCGTAAACTCCAATTTTAAAGAGGGGGTGGTTGGGGCAAATGTTATGGCTAATGCTGCCCAAAAGGTGATTTGTAGGCTCGAAAATTCTGGATACCCGTTTGCCTACATACATTTCGACAGTACAAAAATATCAGGAGATAGTGTATTTACCCACCTGAATATTAACCCGGGTCCATTTATTAAGCTCGACACTTTATATATATTGGGTGATGTAAAGTTAACTAGAAAGTTTATTGAGCCGTATTTAGATTTTAAAAGAAACAATACGTACAGTGATATTCAACTACAAAACTACGACCAAAAGCTAGCGAACCTGCCCTTCGTGAAGTTAATAAAACCAACCGAGGTAGAGTTTATTCCCGGAAAGGCGAGGGTTTATGCATATTTAACCAACAGCAGGTCTAGCCAGTTTTCAGGTTTAGTAGGGTTTTCATCAAACCCAAACCAAAAACCCTCCGTTATGCTCACTGGCGACGTAAACCTTCGACTATTGAATGCTTTTCGTCGTGGCGAAACGAATGCAATACAGTGGCAGGCTTTACCCAAGGGCAGCCAAAGGTTGAATATTTTGTCGGAGTGGGATTACCTCTTCGGTACACAGATGGGTATTTTGGCTAATTTCAAGCTGTTTCGAAGCGATACCACCTTTATTAATATAAACCCGCAGCTAAGCGCCAAGTTTGTTATTTTGCAAAGTACATTCGCTTTGGGTTTTAGCTACAAAATGTCCAAGTCGCTGGTTAGTAGTAACCGAGTAGGTAGCTACACCGCTATGCTCTATAATGTGTCGTATGCCTACGGAATGCTCCCCACGCTCCCTTTCGCAAACAATTCTTTTTGGATGAAATTCGATTTGGGTGTTGGTCAACGAACTGACAGTCAGAGTGAATTCTCTCGAGAATCAGCGGTGGTTGGCGAATCGAGCCTAAATATTCTGGCGCACACGCCCATATACAGAAAGCTGGTAGCCCTCAAGCTAGAGCTTCGCTCATCCTCTTTAGCCCTGCTCAATTCAAGCAAACCTCTGACAGGTTTTTACGAAAATGAAATGTATCGTATAGGTGGATATAACTCTATTAGGGGCTTTAATCAGGAAGAATTTACGACCCCATCATTTGCAATAGGTACTGTCGAGCTGCAGTTTCGAATGGCAAACACGTTTAGCTTGTACACCTTTTATGATCAGGGTGCAGCGTACGCAACCGAAACCATCTATCCTTATGGAGTAGGGGTAGGAGCGTATATAGTTACAGCAGGAGGGTTGTTAAACCTCAGCTATGCCTTAGGTCAGAGAGCAGGTACGGCTCCAACTTTTAAAGGAGCTAAGGTTCATATCGGGTTTTCCGCTTTATTCTAATAAATGATTGCTTGCATAAATAAAATGAAATAAGCTGTTTTTAAATAAAACAATTAGAAATATTTGGAAACAACTGGGATAAGTTATAATTTTGCACCTCAATTAAAAACAAAACCAATTACACAATAAAGGCATGATAATTATACCTATTAAAGAAGGCGAGAATATTGAAAGAGCCTTAAAGCGCTTCAAACGTAAGTTTGAAAAAACTGGAACTATGAAGGAATTACGTGCACGCCAGTCGTTTACAAAGCCTTCAATAGAGCGCCGTGAAGAAAGAAGAAAGGCTGTCTACATTCAGAAACTCCAGGAAAAAGAGGAGTAATAATTCTTTGAATGCATCAGGCATTTTTGCCTGATTTTTTTTGGTAGAAAATCAAAAAAAGGTTATATTGCATTCAAAGAATATGCTGACACAATTCCTTAAATATATACAGGTAGAGCGAAATTATTCTGTCCAAACTATCCGTGCCTACGGTGACGATTTGCGACAGTTTTTTGCATTTTGTAACATTGAGCCTGATGCTGAGGGAATTAAACAGGTAAACCATAGGGTAGTAAGGGCTTGGCTAGCACATTTGCTAAATACAGAGCACACGGCACGGTCGGTAAACCGAAAATTATCCTCGTTGCGAAGTTTTTACAAGTATCTTTTAAAGCAAGGGGTGGTTACCAAAAACCCCATGCAAAAGGTTGTGGCTCCCAAGGCTAGTCATAAAATGCCTTACTTTTTAAGCCACAATGAAACCGATAACTTGCTCCAGCTAGAGTACCCCGAGGGGTTCTTTGGTTTAAGAGATTTACTGGTTATCGAATTGTTCTACTTCCTCGGACTAAGGGTATCCGAACTAGTCAGCCTTAAAGAGTCCGATATAAGTATTAGCACCAGTTCTGTTAAAATTCTTGGTAAAGGTTCAAAGGAAAGAATTGTGCCTTTGTACGCTGAAGTTTTACCGTTACTGGTAAGCTATATAAAGCAAAAAAATGACCGCTACCCTTCGAACCAAATGCCCTATCTCATTGTTTCATCAACAGGTAAAAAGGCGTACCCTCAGTTACTGTATCGAATTGTAAAAAAGTATTTGTCCTTGGTAACTCCGCTCGAAAAGAAGAGTCCACACGTACTTAGGCACACATTTGCCACTCATTTATTAAACCAGGGGGCCGATATAAATGCCATAAAAGAGCTGCTGGGGCATGCGAGCCTGTCAACAACCCAAATATATACTCATACCAGCGTTGAGAAGTTGAAAAATGTATACAAACAGGCGCATCCTAGGGCCTGACACTATAATATCAATCAAAAAATGGAGGACTATGAATATGAACGTAAAAATTCAATCAATCAAATTTGACGCTGACAAAAAACTCATTGATTTTACTAATGCCAAATTAGGTAAGTTAGAGCGTTTTTACGAAGCCATTTTAGGTGCAGAGGTATTTCTTAAGATCGAAAACTCGCAAGGAGTAGATAATAAAGTTGTTGAAATTAAACTGCTAATACCGGGTAACGATCTGTTTGTTGAGCGCCAGTCAAAAACTTTTGAAGAGGGGATCGATGACTGTATTGAAGTTTTAAAGCGACAAATAACTAAGCACAAGGAGAAACAGCGGATAAATTAGCTCCATTTTAGTGTACTCTATATATATTGTATACTTCCCCTTAGATCTGAAGTTGTTGGTAACTAATCAAATAAGACCTAAGGGGAAGTTTTTTTCGATAAAGATTATAATTTTTTTGGTGGGTAAATAAAATGTTTATACATTTGCCAACCGATTTCGGAAGGGTATTTCAACCGAAATAACAAGTTCTAAGCGTATTGCCGATGTAGCTCAGTTGGCCAGAGCAGCTGATTTGTAATCAGCTGGTCGGGGGTTCGAATCCCTCCATCGGCTCTATAATTTTGTTTGTGTTTTATGTTCTTTTTTAGTTAGTGTTTAAGGGGGAGATACCAAAGTGGCCAACTGGGGCAGACTGTAAATCTGCTGGCGTACGCCTTCGTAGGTTCGAATCCTGCTCTCCCCACACTATATATTGGTTTAATTTATGCGGGAGTAGCTCAGTTGGTAGAGCATCAGCCTTCCAAGCTGAGGGTCGCGAGTTCGAACCTCGTCTCCCGCTCAAGTCGTTAAGCCGATGTAGCTCAGGGGTAGAGCGCTTCCTTGGTAAGGAAGAGGTCATGGGTTCAATTCCCATCATTGGCTCAAGCACTATCATTTTTTCTCGACAATCAATCTTTAAATCTAATAATTAAACAAACTGGAGTCATGGCAAAAGAAAAATTTGATAGGTCGAAACCTCACGTAAACGTCGGAACAATTGGTCACGTTGACCATGGCAAGACTACTCTTACAGCAGCCATTACCAAGGTTCTGCATGATAAAGGTCTTTCTGAGTTACGTTCATTCGACTCTATCGACAACGCACCCGAAGAAAAAGAGCGGGGTATTACGATTAACACTTCTCACGTTGAGTATACAACGGCTAACCGTCACTATGCTCACGTAGACTGTCCTGGTCACGCTGACTATGTGAAAAACATGGTTACTGGTGCTGCTCAAATGGACGGTGCTATTATCGTTTGTGCTGCAACTGATGGTCCTATGCCTCAAACTCGCGAACACATTCTACTTGCACGTCAGGTAAACGTACCTCGTTTGGTTGTTTTCCTTAACAAGTGTGATATGGTTGACGATGAGGAGATGCTAGAGTTAGTTGAAATGGAAATTCGTGAATTACTAAGTTTCTATAACTTTGATGGAGATAATGCTCCAGTTATCAGAGGATCTGCCCTTGGTGCCATTAACGGCGAAGAGCAGTGGGTTGACAAAGTAATGGAACTTATGGATGCAGTTGATAGCTACATTCCGCTTCCTCCACGTGATATCGAAAAACCATTCCTACTTCCTGTAGAGGACGTATTCTCAATTACTGGTCGTGGAACCGTTGCAACTGGTAGAATTGAAACAGGTATTGTTAACACTGGTGACGAGATTGAAATTATTGGTCTTGGCGCACAAGGACGTAAAACCGTTTGTACAGGTGTTGAGATGTTCCGTAAAATTCTAGATCGCGGTGAAGCTGGTGATAACGTTGGTCTTCTTCTACGTGGTGTTGATAAAACTGAAATTAAACGTGGTCAAGTTCTTGCTAAGCCAGGTTCAATTAAGCCTCACACTAAGTTCAAAGCAGAGGTTTACGTGCTTAAAAAAGAGGAGGGTGGACGTCATACTCCATTCCACAATAACTATCGTCCTCAGTTTTACCTACGTACTCTTGACGTAACCGGTGAGATTATGTTACCCGAAGGTGTTGAAATGGTTATGCCTGGTGATAACGTAACTATTACCGTAAACCTTATCTACCCTGTAGCTATTAACCAAGGTCTTCGTTTTGCTATTCGTGAAGGTGGACGTACAGTTGGTGCAGGTCAGGTAATTGAAGTTGTTGAATAGTATTATTCTAACTAAAATAACAGGTGGTTTACTTACATTTTGTAAGTAAACCACTTAGCAAACGGGTGTAGCTCAGTTGGTAGAGCACTAGTCTCCAAAACTAGGTGTCGGGCGTTCGAGTCGCTCCTCCCGTGCAACATAAGTAAAACTCATTATGAGAATAAAAACATACCTTCAGGACGTTTACAACGAGCTAATCCACAAAGTATCGTGGCCAACATGGAAAGATCTTCAATCCAGTGCAATAATTGTTATGATAGCTTCCCTATTAATTGCACTTGTAGTTTTTGTAATGGACATTTCCTTTGAAAAAGTGATGGACGTAGTTTACAGATTGATGTATTAAAGCCTGAAAGAGGACAATTCAATGGAAGAGAACGTAAAAAAATGGTACGTATTGCGTGCCATTGGTGGGAAGGAAAAGAAAGTTAAGGAGTATATTGACAATGAGATCGCTCAGCTTAAGCTGGAGGATTTTATTTCTCAAGTACTAATCCCTACAGAAAAGGTTTACCAAATTCGTAACGGAAAAAAGGTAAGCAAAGAGAGGGTTTTCTACCCAGGATACGTACTAATTGAAGCGACTCTTGTAGGTGAAATACCTCACATTTTGAAGGATATTCCCAATGTTATTGGGTTTTTGGGTGATCCCAAAACAGGCGAACCCACACCATTGCGCCAAGCGGAAGCAAATCGAATACTCGGAAGAGTAGATGAGCTAGCCGATAGCGATGAGGAACTAAACGTTCCCTTCTTTGTTGGTGAAACAGTAAAAGTAATTGATGGTCCATTCAATTCTTTCTCTGGAGTAATTGAAGAGGTGAACGAGGAAAAGAAGAAGCTGAAGGTAATGGTCAAAATTTTTGGCCGAAAAACTCCGTTGGAGCTCAGCTTTATGCAAGTCGAAAAAGAGTAATAACTATTAAGAGCTAAGCATTATGGCTAAAGAAGTTGCCGGATTAATCAAATTACAGATTAAGGGAGGTGCTGCAAATCCATCGCCACCCGTTGGTCCCGCACTCGGCTCGAAGGGGGTTAATATTATGGAGTTTTGCAAGCAATTTAACAGCAGAACTCAGTCGCAGGCAGGGAAAGTACTCCCGGTAATTATTACCGTTTACTCCGATAAATCATTTGATTTTATCGTAAAAACCCCTCCGGTTGCCGTTCAACTACTTGAATATTCTAAGTTGAAGAACGGTTCACCAGAGCCAAACCGAAAGAAAGTTGCTTCGGTTTCATGGGATCAAGTACGGGAAATTGCCGAACAGAAAATGCCCGACCTGAACTGTTTTACCTTGGAATCGGCTATGACATTGGTAGCAGGTACTGCCCGTAGTATGGGTATTACTGTTACAGGAGAAATTTCAGGTAAGTAATATTAAACCTCTTTTAGCGAGATGACAAAATTGACCAAGAACAAAAAACTTGCGTTGTCGAAAATTGAAACCGATAAGCAGTATAAGCTTGCGGAGGCAGCCAGTTTATTGAAGGAAATTACCTACACAAAGTTCGATGCTTCCGTTGATATCGACATACGTTTAGGCGTTGACCCCAGAAAGGCCAACCAAATGGTACGTGGTGTAGTAACACTTCCTCATGGAACTGGAAAGTCTGTGCGTGTACTTGTACTGTGTACCCCTGAAAAGGAGGAAGCTGCTAAAGCGGCCGGTGCCGACTACGTTGGTTTAGATGAGTATATTGAGAAAATCAAGGGAGGTTGGACAGACATTGATGTGATCATCACCATGCCAACCGTTATGCCCAAAATTGGTGCTCTCGGTCGTATTCTAGGCCCACGTGGACTAATGCCTAACCCAAAGAGCGGAACCGTAACCATGGATGTGGATAAGGCCGTTACTGAAGTTAAGGCTGGTAAAATCGACTTTAAAGTCGATAAGGCCGGTATCGTACATACTTCTATCGGTAAGGTTTCATTCGAGACCGATAAGTTGATAGAAAATGCTTACGAGTTTATTCAAACAATTAATAAACTTAAGCCATCAGCTGCTAAAGGTACTTACATTAGAAGTATTTACCTTTCTAGCACAATGAGTCCAGGCATTGCTATCGATGCAAAATCGATCTCGGAAAAGTAGTAATAACGCAATAGAGACCCAATTATCATGAGAAGGGAAGATAAAAATGTAATAATTGATCAGCTTCAAGAGCAAATCAATCAGTACCCACACTTTTACCTAGCCGATACATCTACGCTTAATGCAGCTAACACTAGCTCGTTGCGTCGTATGTGTTTCGAAAAGGATATTAAACTTGTGGTGGTGAAAAATACCCTTCTGAAAAAGGCACTTGAAAAGTGCGAGAAGGCTGATTTTTCACCCATGTTTGAAACGCTCAAGGGCTCAACTTCTGTTATGTTTACAGAGGTTGGAAATGTACCCGCGAAGCTTATCAAAGAATTTCGTAAAAAACACGAAAAACCAGTTCTAAAGGCTGCTTTTGTAGAGGAGTCATGCTATGTTGGCGAGCAATATCTTGATACTCTTGCAACACTAAAGAGCAAAGACGAGCTTGTTGCAGATGTTATCGCGTTACTGCAATCGCCTGCTAAGAAAGTGATTTCTCAGTTACAATCAGCGCCTAACATAATTGCTGGAGTTGTTAAAACTCTTAGCGAACGCGAAGGATAATTTTAGTTTAATTAGAATTAATTAATAAACCGTTAGTAAAAATGGCAGATCTTAAAAAGTTTGCAGAAGAACTAGTAAATCTTACTGTAAAAGAAGTAAACGAACTTGCTCAAATCCTTAAGGATGAGTATGGTATTGAGCCTGCTGCTGCTGCAGTGGCTGTTGCTGGACCCGCTGCTGGTGGCGAAGCTGCTGCTGAAGAGAAATCCACGTTCGATGTGGTTCTTAAAGCGCCAGGTGGTGCTAAGCTTCAGGTAGTTAAACTAGTAAAAGAACTTACTGGTTTAGGTTTAAAAGAAGCAAAAGAATTAGTTGACGCTGCTCCTAAAGCAGTTAAGGAAGGTGTTTCTAAAGAAGAAGCCGAATCCCTTAAATCACAACTCGAAGAGGCAGGAGCAGAAGTTGAACTTAAATAAAGAAAACCTGATCGCATTAGGTATTAGAGGTTTAGAGTCTATAGATAGACTCTAAGCCTTTTTATTGTTATTATTAATGGCTCAACAAATCCTATCGCAATGTCCTCAGAAATAACAAAAAAAAGAATTTCATTTGCAAAAACTAAAAATCAGTTTAGCTACCCTGATTTTCTTGACATTCAACTAAAGTCGTTTGGAGAATTCTTCAAATTTGGCTCTTCAGTTGAAGAACGTAAGAAGGAAGGGCTATACAAAGTTTTTGCCGATAACTTTCCAATTACTGACACCCGAAACAACTTCGTACTTGAGTTTATCGACTATTATATTGACCCACCTCGATACTCAATTGACGAAACCATTGAACGAGGTCTCACATTTAGCGTGCCCTTAAAGGCTAAGCTGAAATTATACTGCACCGATCCCGAACACGAGGATTTTGATACCGTGGTACAGGATGTGTACTTGGGGACAATACCTTATATGACCCCACGAGGCACTTTTGTTATCAATGGAGCCGAACGTGTTGTTGTTTCGCAGCTACACCGTTCACCCGGCGTATTCTTCGGACAGAGCTTACACGCAAACGGTACAAAGTTGTACTCTGCTAGAATAATCCCTTTTAAAGGATCGTGGATTGAGTTTGCAACTGACATTAACAGCGTCATGTATGCGTACATCGATCGAAAGAAAAAATTGCCTGTAACAACGCTACTTAGAGCCATTGGCTTTGAGAGCGACAAAGATATACTTGAAATATTTGGCCTTGCAGATGAGATTAAGGTTTCGAAAGCAAACCTTAAAAAATTTGTTGGACGCCGCTTAGCTGCTCGTGTGCTTAAATCATGGGTGGAAGATTTTGTTGACGAGGATACTGGTGAAGTTGTTTCTATAGAGCGTAACGAGGTTATTTTAGATCGCGAAACGGTTCTAGAGAATGAACATATCGAGGAGATTGTTGACTCAGGAGCAAAAACAATTCTGATACATAAGGATAATTCGAATATTTCCGATTACGCCATTATATATAACACTTTACACAAAGACCCTTGTAACTCCGAGAAAGAAGCTGTGGTTCACATTTACCGACAGCTGAGAAACTCTGAGCCGCCAGACGAGTCTACAGCTCGTGATGTTATTGATAAACTTTTCTTCTCCGATAAACGATATGACCTAGGTGAAGTTGGGCGTTATCGTATAAATAAAAAGTTAAATCTGAATACCGAAATCGATGTTAAAGTCTTAACCAAAGAGGATATCATCGAAATTATAAAATATCTCATCGAGCTAATCAATTCAAAAGCCGATGTTGATGATATCGACCACTTAAGTAACCGTCGTGTGCGTACAGTAGGCGAGCAGCTTGGCAACCAGTTTAGTGTTGGGCTAGCGCGTATGGCTCGTACCATTCGTGAGCGAATGAACGTTAGGGATAATGAGGTATTTACCCCCATTGATCTAATTAACGCCAAAACTCTCTCATCGGTTATTAACTCGTTCTTCGGAACCAACCAGCTTTCTCAGTTTATGGATCAAACAAATCCACTGGCTGAGATGACCCATAAACGACGCCTTTCGGCTCTCGGGCCAGGCGGTTTGTCGCGAGAAAGAGCAGGTTTTGAGGTGCGTGACGTTCATTATACTCACTACGGACGTTTATGCCCAATTGAAACACCTGAAGGCCCTAACATTGGTCTAATTTCATCACTTTGTGTTTATGCTCGAATAAACGATTTAGGCTTTATTGAAACCCCTTACCGCAAGGTTGATAATGCGAAGGTTGACCTTAGTAACGAGGGTGTTATTTATCTTAGTGCTGAGGAGGAAGAGTATAAAATTATTGGACAGGCTAATGCCATTCTCAACGACGATGCTACTTTTGCATCTCCTAAGGTGAAGTCTAGATTAGAATCCGACTTTCCTCTTACCGAGAGGGAAAAGGTTGATATGATGGACGTTGCTCCTAATCAAATTGCATCAATAGCGGCATCTCTTATTCCTTTTCTTGAGAATGATGACGCCAACCGTGCACTGATGGGATCAAATATGATGCGCCAGGCGGTACCGCTTATTAGTCCCGAGGCACCAGTTGTTGGAACGGGCCTTGAAGAGGTTGTGGTTCGCGATAGCCGTGTTCAGGTAGTGGCCGAAGAGGATGGAGTTATTGAGTATGTTGATTCTGACGAGATTGTAGTAAAATACACTCAAACCGAAGAGCAGCGATTTATTAGCTTCGAATCTGAGACAAAAAGATATAAATTACCCAAGTTTAAGAAAACAAACCAGAATACCTGTGTTACCCTGAGGCCAATGGTGCATAAAGGACAGGAAGTAACTAAAGGTCAAATTTTAACCGAAGGATACTCTACTCGTAATGGCGAATTAGCCCTTGGTCGTAACCTTAAAGTGGCTTTCATGCCATGGAAGGGGTATAACTTTGAGGACGCCATTGTAATTAGTGAACGTTTGGTTCGCGAGGATGTGTTTACATCGGTGCATGTTGATGAGTTTGTGTTGGAAGTACGTGATACTAAGCGTGGTATAGAAGAACTAACCGCCGATATACCTAACGTTAGCGAGGAAGCTACGAAGGATTTAGACGAGAAAGGAATGATCAGAATTGGGGCAAACGTTGTGCCAGGCGACATTCTTATCGGTAAAATTACCCCAAAAGGTGAGTCAGATCCTACTCCTGAAGAGAAACTACTTAGAGCGATTTTTGGAGACAAAGCAGGCGATGTGAAAGACGCATCACTTAAAGCGCCCCCATCTCTTTATGGTGTGGTAATTAATAAAAAACTCTTTACTCGTTCGGTTAAGGATAATAAGAAGGGAAAAACTAGCGAGAAAAGTTTGGTAGCTAAAGTTGATGATGAGTTTGGTTACAACGTAAGTTCGCTTAAAGATAAACTCATTGATAAACTATTTCATCTGGTAAACGGAAAAACTTCGCAGGGAGTGTCCGATATGTTAGGACAAGAAATAATACCTCGAGGCGTTAAGTTTACTCAGAAGATGCTTACCGAAATAGACTACCTTAACGTAAATGCAAATAAGTGGTCCACTGATAAGCACAAGAATGAGCTAATCAAATCAATTATCCACAACTATATTTTGCAGTACAAAGAGTACGATGCAGATCATAAGCGCAAAAAGTTTAATATAACTATTGGCGATGAGATGCCTGCAGGTATTATTCAGCTTGCAAAGGTATATGTTGCAAAAAAACGCAAGATAAAGGTTGGTGATAAGATGGCCGGTAGGCACGGTAATAAGGGTATTGTTGCCAGAATAGTTCGCGACGAGGATATGCCATTCCTTGCCGACGGAACTCCTGTTGACATAGTTCTTAACCCACTGGGTGTACCCTCGCGAATGAACCTTGGCCAAATATACGAAACCGTTCTCGGTTGGGCAGGTGAAAAATTGGGAGTTAATTTTAGCACACCCATTTTTGATGGTGCCAAGTTCGACGAGATTAATAAAATGACCGATAAGGCAGGTTTACCCCGTTCTGGAAAAACATACCTATACGATGGTGGAACTGGACTTCGCTTCGATCAGCCGGCAACAGTTGGAGTTATTTATATGCTGAAACTGGGCCACATGATTGACGATAAAATGCATGCCCGTTCCATTGGACCATATTCGCTTATTACCCAGCAACCACTTGGTGGTAAGGCACAGTTTGGTGGACAGCGTTTTGGTGAGATGGAGGTGTGGGCACTCGAAGCATTCGGTGCATCCCATATTCTGCAGGAAATACTTACCATTAAGTCAGACGATGTGGTGGGTAGGGCTAAGGCATACGAGTCCATTGTTAAGGGCGAACCTATGCCACAGCCTGGAATTCCTGAATCGTTAAACGTGTTATTGCATGAATTGCGCGGCTTAGGCCTTAACGTAACACTCGATTAATCGGGTGTTACGAATACTAAGTATGGCCATTAGCTGTACTTTATGCTAGAGTTAACAAATTAACATACAACAATATGTCGTTCAGAAGGGAAAATAAGGTAAAAAGCGACTTCACGAAGATAACTATCAGTTTAGCATCCTCTGAGGAGATACTAGAGCGTTCAAGTGGAGAAGTACTTAAACCTGAGACTATTAACTATAGAACCTACAAGCCCGAACGCGATGGATTATTCTGTGAGAGAATTTTCGGGCCGGTTAAGGATTATGAATGCCATTGTGGTAAATATAAGCGCATTCGTTATAAAGGTATTGTATGTGATAGGTGTGGTGTTGAGGTTACCGAAAAGAAAGTGCGCCGCGAAAGGATGGGGCACATCAATTTGGTGGTGCCGGTAGCACATATTTGGTACTTTAAATCGTTACCAAATAAAATTGGATACCTACTGGGTTTACCAACTAAAAAACTCGACACAATAATTTATTACGAGAGATATGTGGTAATTAAGCCTGGTATAGCAGAAAATTCTAACTATCTAGACCTACTTACCGAAGAGGAATATCTCGATATTCTAGAAACTTTACCCAAGGATAATCAGCACCTAGATGATGAGGATCCAAATAAGTTTATCGCTGCAATGGGGGCAGAGGCTGTTTATATGCTTTTAGCCCGCTTGGAACTCGATGAATTAAGTTACGATCTTCGCCATAAAGCCAATACTGAAACTTCTCAGCAACGTAAAAGTGAGGCACTTAAAAGGCTTCAGGTAGTTGAGGCTTTCCGTGATTCTGCTCTGGTTAATAAGCCCGAGTGGATGATTCTGAAAGTTGTTCCGGTAATACCACCAGAGCTTCGACCTCTTGTACCGCTTGATGGAGGTAGGTTTGCAACATCAGATTTAAACGATTTGTACCGTAGGGTAATTATTAGAAATAATCGTTTAAAAAGGCTTATCGAGATTAAGGCACCCGAGGTAATTCTGCGTAACGAGAAGCGTATGCTTCAGGAGTCTGTTGACTCATTGTTCGACAACTCTCGTAAGAGTAATGCCGTTAAAACTGATGCTAACAGACCGCTTAAGTCTTTGAGTGATAGTTTGAAAGGAAAGCAAGGACGCTTTCGCCAGAACTTGCTAGGTAAACGTGTTGACTACTCGGCCCGTTCGGTTATTGTAGTTGGACCCGAGCTTAAAATGCACGAATGCGGTATGCCAAAAGATATGGCAGCCGAAATATATAAGCCTTTTATTATTCGCAAGCTAATTGAAAGAGGGATAGTAAAAACTGTTAAATCGGCTAAGAAGATTGTTGATCGTAAAGATCCAGTAATATGGGATATACTCGAAAATGTTCTTAAGGGGCATCCAATATTGCTAAACCGTGCGCCAACCCTTCACAGGCTAGGTATTCAGGCTTTCCAACCAAAACTTATTGAAGGAAAGGCTATTCAACTGCATCCACTAGCATGTACGGCTTTTAACGCCGACTTTGACGGTGACCAGATGGCAGTGCACCTTCCATTGGGTAACGAAGCTATACTTGAGGCCCAAATATTGATGCTTGGTTCGCATAATATTTTGAACCCAGCCAACGGAGCTCCTATTACAGTGCCCTCACAAGATATGGTTTTGGGACTTTACTATATTACCAAACCCCGTCCTGGTGCTAAAGGCGAAGGTTTAAGGTTTTATTCAACAGAAGAAGCTGTAATTGCTCTTAACGAGGGTGTTGCTGAAGTACACACCAACGTAAAAATACGCTTTCCAAAGGTTGATGAACAGGGTGTTACTACCTTTGAAATGATTGATACAACGGTTGGACGTATAATTTTCAACCAGTACGTACCTTCAGAAATGGGCTTTATTAATGAGTTACTAACCAAAAAATCGCTTAGAGATATTATTGGTAGGGTACTAAAAAAGGTTGGTATTGCTCGCACTTCTCAGTTTTTAGATGATATAAAAGATTTAGGATATTCGTATGCATTTAAGGGTGGATTATCTTTTAACCTTGAGGATGTTACAGTTCCTGCCGAGAAGAAAATTTATGTTGACGAAGGCTATGCTCAGGTAGATGAGGTAATGGCCAACTACAACATGGGTTTAATTACCAATAATGAGCGTTACAATGCTATTATTGATATTTGGACACATACGAACGCTAAGTTAACGCTAACGTTACTGAAAAAGTTATCAGAAGACAATCAGGGCTTTAACTCTGTGTATATGATGCTTGACTCAGGTGCAAGGGGCTCCAAAGAACAAATTAGGCAGCTATGCGGTATGCGTGGATTGATGGCTAAACCCCAAAAATCGGGCTCATCGAGTAGCGAGATTATTGAAAACCCTATTTTGGCTAACTTTAAAGAGGGACTTTCGGTACTTGAATACTTTATCTCTACTCACGGTGCACGTAAAGGTTTGGCCGATACGGCTCTTAAAACAGCGGATGCTGGTTATCTAACTCGTCGTTTGGTTGACGTTTCACAAGATGTTATTATAACCGAGGAGGATTGCGGAACGCTCCGTGGCTTGGTAGCTACTACAATTAAGAAGAATGAAGAGGTTGTTGAGACTCTTTACGAGAGAATATTAGGACGTACCACTGTACATGATATATACCACCCTCTTACCGGAGAACTTATTGTTTCGGCAGGTGAGGAGCTAACCGAGGAAATTACTGCTGAGATTGATGAATCACCAATTGAGCAGGTTGAAATTAGATCGGTGTTAACTTGCGAATCACGTAAGGGCGTTTGTACAAAGTGCTACGGTCGTAACCTTGCAACCGGCAGGATGGTTCAGAAAGGCGAAGCCGTTGGTGTTATTGCAGCGCAGTCAATTGGGGAGCCAGGTACACAGCTTACACTTCGTACGTTCCACGTTGGGGGTACTGCATCAAACATTATTGCCGACTCAAAAATTGTTTCAAAATTTGAGGGTAGGGTTGAACTTGAAGAACTTAAGAGCGTACCCAAAGTTGACGAGGCTGGAGTTGCCTATCAGATAGTTGTTGGACGATTAGCAGAGTTAAGGCTGGTTGACAAGAATACAGGCATCACACTATCAACCCATAATATTCCATACGGTTCAAAACTATATGTTAACGATGGCGACGATGTGGCAAAGGGAATGGAACTTTGTGATTGGGATCCTTGGAATGCCATAATTGTTTCTGAAGTTGACGGTACTGTTGCTTTCGATTCGATTGTTAAGGATGTTACTTTTAGAGAGGAATCTGACGAGCAAACTGGATACCGTGAGAAAGTTATTATTGAAACTCGTGATAAGACTAAGAACCCTTCTATTAAAATAATGAAGGGCAAGGATGTGCTTAAATCGTACAATATCCCTGTAACATCGCATATAATGATTGATGATGCGAAGGCTGTTAAAGCAGGTGATATTTTGGTGAAAATTCCACGTGCCGTAGGCAAATCGGGTGACATTACCGGTGGTTTACCACGTGTAACAGAACTGTTCGAAGCACGTAACCCATCTAACCCAGCTGTTGTATCGGAAATTGATGGCGAGGTTTCATTTGGTAAGGTTAAACGTGGTAACCGAGAGGTTATGATTACTTCAAAAACCGATGAGGTTAAGAAGTATATGGTTCCTCTATCAAAGCAAATACTTGTTCAAGAGAACGATTACGTGAGAGCAGGTATACCATTGTCTGACGGAGCAACAACACCTGCCGATATTCTTGCCATTAAAGGACCAACAAAGGTTCAAGAATATATTGTAAACGAGGTGCAGGAGGTTTACCGCATGCAGGGTGTGAAAATTAACGATAAGCACTTTGAGGTTATTGTTAGACAGATGATGCGTAAGGTAGATATAGCTGATCCAGGCGATACTCGATTCCTTGAGAAGCAGATAGTGGATAAGTGGATTTTTATGGAAGAGAACGACTGGATTTTCGATAAGAAAATTGTTGTTGATACTGGAGATTCGACCACTGTTCGCTCAGGACAAATTATAGCCGCTCGTAAATTACGTGATGAGAACTCTATCCTAAAACGTAAGGATATGAAACTTATTACTGCGCGTGATGCTATTCCCGCAACTTCAAATCAGGTGCTTCAGGGTATTACCCGGGCAGCACTTCAAACACAAAGCTTTATGTCGGCAGCATCGTTCCAGGAAACAACAAAAGTACTAAACGAGGCAGCTATCCGAGGTAAGGTTGACCATTTGGAAGGCTTAAAAGAGAACGTAATTTGTGGACACTTAATACCTGCAGGTACGGGCTTACGCGATTTTAACAGTCTGATGGTTTATACCAAAGAAGAGCGTGAAATTTTAGAGCAATCAGGCAAATCGATAGCATCTAATGTTGAGTAATGCTACTTAAATAATATATATATGAAAAAAAGCGAGGGTAATTACCCTCGCTTTTTTTACTACCTTTATGCTTATTATTCACCTTTTATTTTAACTATATTGTTATGAGCGAGAAGAAAAATAACCCATTGAATATTGAACTAACCGAAGAGGTTGCTCAAGGTAACTACGCAAATTTAGCCGTGATTACGCATTCGGCATCTGAATTTATACTCGATTTTGTGAGGGTAATGCCTGGTTTACCTAAAGCAAAGGTACAAACCCGTGTTATTCTAACCCCCGATCATGCTAAGCGTTTACTTATGGCTCTTAAAGATAACGTGAGTAAGTTCGAGAGCAATCATGGCACAATAAAAGTTGGGGAAACAAATCCGAGTATCCCGCCATTTCCTATGAATTTTGGAGGAGGAGAGGCCTAATCTTCATCTTCTATAAAAGCGCATCGGTCTCTTATCATTTGAAAAGGCCTACTATCACCTAAACTTTGGGCTTTTACAAGATGCATACAACCAGTTTTCACCTTGCTTACCCGGAGGTTCGAAACACCTAGGTAATAGTGAAGGTCTACATTCTCTGGCTCTTGCTTTAAGAGTAACTCAAAATCAAGTATTGCCCCACCAAAATTAGATTGTAAATACTTGACCATTCCTAAGTGGTAGCGTGCTTTAAAATTATTTGCATCAAGGTTTAGTGCGCTGGTAAAATCGGAAATGGCTCCTGCAAAATCGTTTGTTTTAGTCTTTGCTAGTCCTCTTAAAATAAATGCATCAATGTTAAAGGGTTCAATTACCATTAGCTTGTTTATACTCGTAATTGCCTTCGAGTTCATATTAATCTTCATGAATGCGTTGGCAATCTCAATATAGGTTTTAGTATGCAGTGGGTTTAGTTCTATTGATTTAGAAAAGTCTTCAATAGCTCTTTTATAGTTTTTTAATTCGGCATACGATTGGCCACGGCAGAAATAGAGGGTTGCATAGTCGGGTTTTAGGTTAATAGCAGTTGAGAAATCCGAGATTGCTCCCGTATAGTCAGTCCGGTTATGCTTATCGAGCCCATAGCTAAATAGTTGCTCTACCGATTGTGAAATACTGGTAATTGAGAGCGTAATAAGCAGAAATAATAATGTAAAATGCTTTTTCATCGTCGTCTTTGGGCAGGAGGCGCATTCTCTTTGCAGAACTCTTTGATAAGAAATTGGGTTTCAACTTTACCCAGTTCAAGCGCCTTAGTTAGGTCAAGGCAGCCATTCTTTTTTAACCCCTGAAGTATTTTTGATAACCCACGGTAGTAGTATGCTTCTGGGTTAATCGGGTCGATAATAATTGCTTGGTTTAAATCGATAATTGCCCCCCTTAAATCGTAAACATCAACCCTTGCTTTACCTCGATTGATATAAGCTGTAACAAACCGGGCATCTATTTCGGTAGCCTGGTTAAAATCGGATATTGCCCCTTTGTAATCTTTTAAATGAACTTTGCACAGCCCCCGGTTGTTGTAGGCCATGGCAAATTTGGGTGCAATTTTAACCAGTTCATTAAAATCGGAAACAGAACCCTCAAAATCCTGAATCTTCATTCGAGCATTGGCTCGGTAATAGTAAGCAATGGCAAAACGGTTATCAATTTCGAGCGCTTTCGAGTAATCGTCAATAGCTTCCTGTATTTCGCCAAGTTCCACTTTCGAATCGCCTCGGTATATGTATGCATGCTTATTTATGGGGTCGAGGTTAATTACCTCGTTAAGGTCGGTAATAGCACCCGCATAGTCTTGCTGTTCATGCTTAAGGTTTGCTTGTAGCAACAGCTTTAGGCTGGCATCTTGTGAATAAGCATTTGTTAAATAAAATGTGCTTAGTAAAATAAGAAATATTTCTTTCATCTGAATTGTTCGCTAGTAGTTTTAACTTTAGTAGTATTCTAAGTGTCTTTTATTCGGTACTTTATTGGTATGTTTTTTACATCATTCCTTTTTCTCCTTCAACCCTCTTTTTTTATTGCGATACCAGCTAATGGAGTACAGCGTAATGGCAAGTAGAATCCAAAAGGGCCAAAGTTTAACTACAAACAGTATAAAAAGCACAAATGCTGCCCAGCCTTTATTAAGCGATTTTTTTAAGAGTTGACTGAAACTTTCTGTGGTTTCTGGTTCGTATTTATAGTCTATTTTTTGATAGAAGGTAAAGTTTACGGTACTGTAATCAATTCTATTTGTAAGGTATTTCATTCGCCCTTCAACCCCTTCAATTTGGCTGCGTATATCGGCAAGTTTACTTTCAATTTCAAGTATCTGGCTTATGTTATCGGTTCGTTGTAGTAGGGCGATAAACTTCTTTTCAACAGTACGCTGATTATTAAGTCGACTTTCAATATCAATATACTCTTCGGTAACATCTTGCGAATTAGTTGATTGGCTCTCTACCTTTTTTGCAACGGTTAGTAACTTGGCAATCAGTAAGTCGAGTGTTTCGGCTGGAACTCTAACAGTTAAGTTATTCGTTATTCGAGAGTCATAGTTTGTCATATTTTCTGAGGAAACCCACCCATTGTATAGTTTGGTTATTGAATCGATTTTTTGATGGGCTAATTCGTAGTCAGCTACTTCTATGGTAACATAAGCAGTTTTTATCAGTTTTTGACTAGTGGCTGAATTCGCACTTTGTCTTTCTGCCATTTTGTTCATTCCACCCATTTCAGGAGCAGAACTAAGAGCCATTTGGGGCGCTGAATCAGCGTAGTTTTCATCACTTTGTTCGCTTGTTGAACCACACCCAATTGCAATAAAACATATTGCCGCTGTAATTGAAAGAATATTTTTCATACTGTCTGGTTTTAAACGCAAGTTAGCAATATATGAGATGTTATTGCTTTAGTTATCAAAAAATGAGCCACAGCTTTCTAATTTATTCGTATTGCTTGTAGGAAGTGCTAAATTGAGTGTGTACTACTTGTAAAAATTTTTTTCGAATGCTTTAAAGTTATCCTTCTTTAAAATAATTCTTTTCCAAAAGGCCTCAATAAAACCAATTCCGTAGCCAAACAGCTGTACCCACGCAGCTGCTATGCTAAGGGTAGCAACCCTAACACTTTTGTTAATAAGTAGTGAACTTAGCAAAACCATTAGTGAGTACACCACTGGAATTGCCAACGCGTATAAGGTAAACGGGCTAGCTAAGAGCGATAGCAGCATAACTATAACGAATGCCGAAGGTAGGATATGAACAAGTTTTAGTGTTTTAGGGTGAAGTATATTTAGGTTTATTCGGGCAATACCAGAGTTGTAAACCTGTCGATAAAATTTTCTGAAATCGGTGCGGCGTTTATGATAAACGAATGCCTTTGAAAATAGTTTGGTTTTAAAACCATTGCTAATTATTCTGAAGCTAAAATCAATATCCTCGCCAAAACGAAGCGTAGAGAACCCCCCGGTTTTTTCAAAAGTTTGCCTTGAAACGCCCATATTGAAACTACGGGGGTAAAACTTATCTAACCTTTCTTTGCCACCCCGTATGCCCCCCGTTGTAAAAAAGGATGTCATTGAGTAGTTTATGGCCTTTTGGATGGGCGTAAACGAGGAGTGTGCCCTGTCGGGGCCTCCAAAGGCATCAACTGGATGGATACTAAGCTCCTCTTCAACGTGCTTTAGGTAGTCCTCAGGAATTAAGCAGTCGGAATCGAAGAAAATAAAGTACTCGCCACTAGCCTTGTTTGCGCCAAAATTTCGGGTAGTTCCTGGGCCGGTATTCTCTTTGGTGAAATATTTAAGGTTTAGCTGGTTACTATATTCGTCAACAATTTCTTTGCAGGGTATTGTTGAACCATCTTCGACGATAATTACCTCGAAAATTTTTAATTTCTGATTTATGAGACTTTCTAATAGTTCTCGCACCTCTTCGGGGCGGTTATATACAGGTACTATTATTGAATATTTTGGGTTGTGCATTTGTATGGTCTATTTTAGAGCAAAGATAAAAAAAACTGCCGTAAATCTAGGGTATGCTTTGCCTTACTAATAAAGAGATTTTGCTATATAATTTCTAGGTAGGGCCTGATTTTTTGCAACGTTTCCTTGTCAATTAGTTTATGTTTAACCATCTCATCAAGCGAGTTAAAATTTCCCATAGTTTCTCGGTAGTAAATAATTGCTTTTGCATGGTGGTTGGTGAGGTAGGGATGGGCTTTTAGCGTTTGGTATTCAACCAGATTAATATTTAACTTGTTTACGAGCAAAGTATCAACCCACACAGTTGATCTAATTGATTCGAGTAAATCGGGCGGGAAGCCATAAACTTCAGCTAGCTGATCTACACTATGGAAGCCGCCTAAAAGGTTTCGGTACGAAATAATTCGTCGTGCGTAACCACGTCCAATGCCTTTTATTTTGGTTATCTCAAGCGTATCGACGGTATTTAGCTCTATATACAAAGGTGGTTCACTCTCATAGTTTGCTGAAAAGACAGCAGGCTTTGTGGGGTGCGTTGTATCATTTTTTTCTGTTAGTTCAATTTGTATGTATGGCTTTAGGCGATTAAACATAGCAGAATCAATAACATACATTTTTGAAAAATCGTTGGCGGTCATAAATATTCCACCTTTATTTCTGTATTTTACAATGGTTGTAGCTTGTGATTTTGATAACCCAAGCCTAACTAGCTGGGTTGAATTTATCGTGTTTGGGTCAAACGGAAAGGATTCAGGCTCGGATCGCAGGTTTTTTTCTTCATCGGTAAAAGAAAAATGTTCTTTCGTTGCTTTAGCGGTGTAGCTTAGTGATGTAAAAAAACTATCAACCCGCTGAAAGCTCTCAGAATCTAGGGAAACAAAGGGTTTGTAAAAAAAGGTTTGGTGAACTGCTGGAAATAGAGCAGCAGCAATAACCAAAATGATTAGCACAAGTATTCCACGTTGCTGTGTTTTCGAGAAGCTAAGCCATTCCTTCCACATAAATAATGTTGCCTAAGGTTTGTTTGAGGTGTAATCAAAGTTAGTCTTTTTGAGTATAATGTTCAAATACTTAGGATTGTTTTTATCCACTCTTCAAAGTGCTTAGTAGTATATTTTTCTTACAACTAAACCTTAGTTACTTATTGAGATACAGAGACGAACTACTGCAAACAGCAATGTCATTAGCATTTATTCCGTTAGCCCTATTTCTATTTAAGAGTTTGAGATTTGTCTCAAACCATTAATTTCACTATTTTTGTCGACTTATAATCTAGCCAAATGATAAAAGTACTTAGTTATCAGATTCTTTTAGTTGTTCTAGTTATTGCAACTAGATCAGCATTTGGCAACAACGTTAAAGTCATTACAGCCGATACTTTAGCGGTTACGCAAGGCTTTAAAGAAGAATTTAAAGCCAGCGGCAAAGTTTCCACACAACTTTTTTTGGGTTATCGCTACACCTCACCTTCGGGGGGAAGTGCGAGTAACGAATTTGTTGTAAATCGGGGATATATAAATTTCACAGGAAATGTTACACCCTATGTTAGCGGTAGAATTACTCCAGATATTATTAGGGACGAGGAGGGTGATATTGAAATGAGGCTAAAATATTGCTTTGCTCAGTATAAAAATATTGATATGCAGGGCTTTATAGCTGAGCCATCGGTGCTAATCGGGCAGGTTTACACTCCTTTTATAGAGTTTGAGTCTAAAGTTAATCGGTATAGGGTTGTGGAATCGCATTTTCTCGATAGGGTTAAACAGCTTAGCTCGGCCGATTTTGGGGTTACATTCACGGCTCTACTGGGCGGGAAAATTGATGCCGAGTACCAACAAAAGGTGAATAGCAGCTATGCAGGTAGGTATGGCTCGGTGGCTTTTGGACTCTATAATGGGGGTGGGTATCATGCACAAGAAAAGAATGCAAATAAAACGTTTCAGTGGAGAGTTTCGGTTAGACCACTACCCATTGTTTTACCTGGGTTGCAGGCTAGTTTTACCGGTTCGCTTGGTAAAGGAAATTTGCCAGAATCGCCTGATTGGAATCTTTTTGGTGGACTTTTGTCGTACGAGCATCAGCGCTTTGTAATAACTGGTCAGTACTACCAAGCACTTGGCAACTATTCGGGCACAATGACCGATGATTTTGGCGACGAATTGGCAAGCCAAGGATATAGCCTTTTTTCGGAGGTGAAATTATTTAGGCAGAAATCGAGCATCTTTGCTCGTTGGGATTGTAGTATAATCAATAAAAATAATCCAACATACGCTTCGATGTTTATCGTTGGGCTAGCATATCACATACAGCCTAAAACAAAGATTGTGGTTGATTATAACTTTGTGGATAATAGCGATGTGGTTAATAAAACTGGTGTTTTTGAGGTAATGTTTGAGTTAGCCTTTTAAAATGTCAATTATTTATGCTCTTGTTTATTGGCTGTGAATTCTGTCCGTAAATTTTCTCTTAAAACAGGCGGTTTATTAATCTATCCAGCTGTTTCTATGGCTAAGCCCTTTCATATCAGTGCGTAGGGTAACGGTATTTCTGTTTTTTTTATAGAGAACCCTTCAGCAAATTGTTATTGGGTGTTTGCTTTAATAAAGCCCTATTTAGGGCTTTTTATAGCATACTACAGTTCATTTATTCAGAAAATTACCTATTTACTTGACTCGCATACTATTTAGGTTGAACTTAGCTATTGCTTCAATTGGGCTGTGTGTTTTAAATTTCCCTGGTGGCTATAGGATATCTAGGGTTACAAATTTTTATTTACTGTTTAAAACAATTTGACAATCAGCATAGTTAGTAGGTAGTTATGGTTTACAGAAACTTCTGTAGCTATACGTTTTACGGTAACAATAAATAGGGTCATAAAAAAATGATTTAGCTAATATTCATTTATTTTCAGGACAATGAAAAACCTTATTATTATATTTTTTTTATTTAGCCAATTAGCTGCTGCACAGCAGTGGACAGATATGAGTTTTTTTGAATTGGATGGCTGTTTTGTTCGTTCAACCTCTGACCTGACAGACAATATGCAACCCAAAAAGCTTGGTAACGGAAGGTTCAGTGCCATTAGTGCTGTTGATGGAAACTACCAAACGGCTTGGGTTGAAGGGGTAGCAGGCCACGGCATTGGCGAATCAATTTTTGTTTCGATGCCCAATAACTGTAGCGTTATGAATATACTTAGTGGATACGGGAAAAGCAGAGCCCTTTTTTATCAGAATAGCCGTCCAAAAACCGTTAAATTAAGGTGTTATGTTGGTATTAACCCTACGGGGTACGTTTCTGAAATTTCTCCAATTTTTAAAATTCAGAAATATGACAAGGAGTACGTGCTTCATTTAGCCGACGTGGATTCACTCCAATCATTTTCTTTTCCATTTCATAAAAGCCAGCTTGCTAGCTTTGGCGACAGCGTAAAAGAGCAGTATTTTGAAGAGTTTACTGAACCGATTTTCCAAATGCTCTACTTTGTTGAAATTGAAATTGTTGATGTTTATATAGGATCGGAGTATAGTGATACATGCATTAGCGAAATATTTTTCAATAACTCGTATGTGCCCGATTACCGAAAACAGAACCATAGCAGCATAGTAGATGTTTATGTTGATGAGCGGAACGAGAACCGTTTGTTAATCGATACCCATGGCAATAAGAGTATTGAGGTGTTGAGTAGGCCAGAGGCCATACTTCAACTTATTGAAACGTCGGCCGATAAGCGATGGGTAATACTGACTAGTACCCCTGCATTTGCAGGTGAGGGCGGGGACAAGACAGAGTATCTTCTTATTAACACACACTTGGGTAAAGTAATGAATGCTGATATTGAAAGGACAACAGGTGCGCCACTATTGGGTCCTTTGTTTATTGTTGAAAAGTATGGCACAGTAGTAATTGAGCATTTAAAGGGAGAGGTTCAGGTACGTTAGTGTTTAGCTTGTTGCTAGTGTGATAATCTGAACTAGGTTTTGCCTGATAAAAGTGGTTGATTTTAATATTCTTGATTCAGATTGAAGCGCATAATATTTGTTTTTATTCCTATTGTGAGTTATAACTTTCCCAACTAATATTAAATTGCAAAAAATAATTACATTTATCGTACTGCTAAAATGGAAATAGCGGATTAGATGTAATGTATAGAGACAGCTAAATTTTTAGTACTCACTATTTAATTAATTGAATATGTACGATATACTGCATGATATTGACTCGCTGCATTTGAATTTCTCCGAGGGTGGACTCTTGTTTATGAATATTACCCTTGCCGTTATAATGTTTGGTGTGGCACTAGGCATTAAGGTTGAAAACTTTAAAAACATCGTAAACTACCCTAAGTCGGCTATTCTAGGGGTATTTTCGCAGTTTGTTTTGTTACCTGCGCTAACATTCGTGCTAGTTCTTATTCTAAGCCCACCAGCATCTATTGCAATGGCTATGATATTAATTGCGGCGTGTCCTGGGGGCAATATTTCGAATTTTATATCATCGTTAGCTAAGGCAAATGTTGAATTATCGGTTAGCCTAACAGCCGTTGCAACCCTGATGGCCACTTTTTTAACGCCCATAAACTTTGCGTTTTGGGGTGGTATGTACGTTCGCTATTCTCAAAGGGCGCTACACTTAAATATTCCCATAGAGATTGATTTTCTGCAAATGGCGCAAACCGTATTTATACTTTTAGGTATACCCCTAATCCTTGGCATGTGGGTTGGGCATAAATTCCCCCGCTTTGCAGCAAAGTACTTAAAACCTATTAAAATTGGGTCCATTGTTTTGTACCTTACCTTTATTTTTGGGGCAATTTATGCAAATACCGATTTCTTGGGATTAATCTTGATTCCAATCAGTATCATCGTTTTTCTGTTGAATGCACAAACCCTGTTTACTGGTTATGTTGTGGGCTTGTTGGGTAGGGTTTCGCGAGCCGACCGCCGAACATTAAGTATTGAAACCGGAATACAAAACTCTGGGCTTGCCCTAATTCTTATTTTTAATCCCAAGCTGTTTAATGGTAACGGAGGTATGGCTGTTATGGCGGCTTGGTGGGGTATTTGGCAAATGGTTAGCGGGTTGCTTTTAGCGTATTTGCTCGCTAAAATTAAGCTGCCCAAGCTAAATGAGATGAAATAAGGATGAGAGTTTGGTGTTTTTAGTAGTTAGTTAGCGCCAAGTGTAGAAGAAATCCCAGGAAATCAGACAGTTTGCTACATAAAGACGAAAGAGTAAATAGATTAGAGAAAATGAACTGCTCACGCATAAAACAGCATACTTGCAAACCGAAAGACCCTTCTCACAGGCAAAGTTTGTAAAAGAGTAGTTTGTTTACCATCACTACAGTGCTAGTTTATTACTTTTGTGCAGATAGTAATAACTGATAATGAGAGGAATACTTTTGGATATGTCGGAAACGAATCGAATCGAATACAAGCAAGAACTCAATACAGATGTTGATATTGAAAAAGAGGTTATTGCTTTTCTCAATTACGCAGAGGGCGGTCTAATTTATATCGGAATTGACAAACTCGGTAAAGTGCTTGGAGTATCCAATGTTGATAGCGATATGCTTAAAATAAAAGACCGAATAAAAAACAATATTTCTCCTTCCGCAATGGGACTGTTTGATGTAGTTACCGAAAACAAAGAGGGTAAAGAACTAATTAAAATCATTGTTGCAGGTGGTACTGAAAAGCCCTACTTCAAGAAGAAATTCGGAATGACGGAGAAAGGTTGTTTTATACGAACAGGAACAGCCGCAGAGCCGATGCCGCAAGCAATGATTGAAAAATTGTTTGCAACACGTACCCGAAACTCATTGGGCAAAATAAGGTCGAACCGTCAAGATTTAACCTTCGAACAGCTCAGAATCTACTATGAAGAGAAAGGGTTTACCCTTACAAAACATCTTGCGAAAAACCTTGAACTATTAACAGAAGACAATAAACTTAACTATGTGGCGTATCTGCTTGCAGATGAAAATGGCACATCTATAAAAGTTGCAAAATATTCTGGTACAGATAGGGTTGATTTAATTGAAAACAACGAATATGGCTATTGCTCACTAGTAAAGGCAACTAAAAGCGTGATAGATAAATTGGAGTTGGAAAACAAAACCATATCACAAATCACTTCTAAAGAGCGTATAGACAAAAGACTTTGGAATGCCGTTGCTTTGCGTGAGGCGATAATTAATGCTATTATTCATAACGATTACACTCGAGAAATTCCTCCGAAATTTGAAATTTTCACTGACAGGCTGGAAATAACAAGCTATGGAGGACTATTCGACGGATTGACAAGGGAAGACTTTTTTGAGGGTTTATCATTACCACGCAATAAGGAACTTATGCGTGTATATAAAGACTTAGGAATGGTTGAGCAATTAGGTTCGGGTGTGCCTCGAATATTGCAAGCATACGACAAAGACTGTTTCAAGTTCTCAGAGAACTATTTGCGTATGGTTTTTCCAGCATCAGAGAAACTCACCACGCAAGTAACCACGCAAGTAACCACGCAAGTAACCACGCAAGTTGAAGAATTGATTAAAATCTTTACAGGAGAACATTCGAGACAGGATTTACAAGACAAATTAAAATTAGCAAACAGAGAGAATTTCAGAAAGAACTACCTCCAATTAGCTTTAAATGAAGAATTAATAGAGTTAACTATACCCGAAAAGCCTAACAGCAGTAGACAAAAATATAGATTAACTGAAAGAGGAGTTTTAATGAAAGAAAAATTGAAAAAAGCCGACGCTTCGTAGTCAAGCACATTGGCTGGTCGCACAAAAAGCCAAAGCACGACCAAAACCAGCCAAAGAGCTTGCCCACCCGAACGCATGACAGACAGAAACGCTGTAGCAAATTGATTGTAAACTAAAGTAAACAAAAAAAAGCCAACGGCTAACACGCGGTATAAAACATTGGGATTTAAGTGGTTATTCAAGCATTCAGCCACGCATCAAGTTCGGTGTAACTCGACAGGATAGTAGCCCGCAATCCCCAACGATTTCATACCGCCATCCGTTAGGGGCATGTAGAAGAAAAAACTTCAGGAACAACATCAAACTTCTTCTCTGAACTTCACTAAAAGGTTAAGCTGAATTCTTGACTGAAAAAATATCTTCAAAAAATTGTGATTTTTGTAACCATAGTGCGAATAATTAAGAAAAGACGAATACTTCTTAAAAAAATCGAATTAAAATGGAACACAAAAATATCAGATTAATTATTGTTGTCGTTACGGCATTTACAATACTCACAATACTCACAACAGGTTGTAGCATTTCGATAACGAGAAATTATTATGGTGCAAAACCAAAAACACCCATAATAACAGACAGCACAAACTATGTTTTAAAATTAGGTTCTCAAACGCACAAACCGAATGATGGACAAAGATAGAACAGCAAATTTTCTCGTTATTGTTGAGAGCAATAAAGGTATTCTATTTAAAGTGGCAAACTCATATTGTCGGAACATTGAAGACAGGAAAGACCTCGTTCAAGAAATTATTTTGCAGTTGTGGAAATCACTTGACAACTACAACGAAAAATTTAAACTTTCAACTTGGATATACCGAATTTCATTGAATGTGGCTATTTCATTCTACAGGAAAGAGAAGAGTAGAAAACGGTTTTCAAACCCGATTACTACAGATATTTTCGATTTTCCCGACACAGAAATATCCGATGAAAAGGAAACCAACTTGGGGATATTGAATCATATAATTTCAGAATTAAATGATTTGAACAAAGCCCTAATGTTGTTATACCTCGAAGAAAAAAGTTACAAGGAAATTTCAGAAATCATCGGAATTACTGAAACCAATGTTGCAACAAAAATTGGCAGAATTAAAAGCCAACTAAAGAAGGAATTCAATCATCTTAAAAATTGATAAAATGGAAAACATAGAACTGATTAATATTTGGAAAGAACAAAATGCCAAAATTGAAAAAACATTAATAATTAATAAACTACTTTTAAAAGAGACTATTGGTCGAAAGGCAGAATCCGCTTTAAATGGCTTGGTTCGATTAACTACGGCAGGAATTATAGCTTTTGTATTTTATCTTCTCATATTAGGATATATCTTGTTTTATGCTATTTCAAATTATTCTTCGGCAAATAATTATTTTATTGTTTCCGTTTCGGCAATTGCTTTGATAAATTTAAAAGGTTTTGCGGACTATATTAAACATTTGGCTTGGACAAAAAATATAAATTACGATGGAAGTGTAATGGAAATTCAGAAACGATTATCGAAACTTCAACTTTCTATAATTAGCCACAGCAAAATTATGATTTTACAACTTCCATTTTGGACTACCTTTTATTTAAGTAACAGTTGGTTTCCGCAAGATATAGGCTTTACCTACATTCTCTTTCAAATAACCCTAACAGGAAGTTTTATCTATTTGACTTATTGGCTTTATAAAGTACACAAACCCAAAAGCCTAAATAAAAAGTGGTTTAGAAATTTAATAGCAGGTTCGGGCGGGAAATCCGTTGAAAAAGCCATTGAATTCTATAAGGAAATAGAAGAATTTGAAAAGGAAAATGGTTGAATCAAAAAAGCCAGCACATAACAACGTATATAAAAAATAGCGGTTTAGGTGCTAACCTGAACTGCTATTGTCCTTAATTAAGTATCTTGCTTTCCGAAAAATTAGTGCTTAAAAATCCGCTTCTTTTCATATACAAGACCGTTTAATGCTAAGGGAAATTGAGCAAATACCACTCATTAACAACACATTTGAAAATCTCGCAGGTTCCGCCATTTCCGAAATTTTTAAAAGAGGTGTTTTTTTGCTTTCACATAAATATAAATAGTATTAATTTGAGAATAGTATAATATTTTGATGCTTTTATCTAATATTTTCTAAGTATGAATGCAAAAGAATATATAAAATACTTGTTATCTATTGAAAATTATTCATTTTCAGTCGATGAGATTTCTAAAGCAACAGATGGTAACAGTAACTCTTTAAAATTCGAACTGCATAGATTATCGAAAAAAGGAGAAATAATAAATCTGCGAAAAGGGTTTTATTTAATCATTACACCTAGATATTCTTCTTCTAAGAAAATTCCAATTCAACTTTATTGTGAAAAGCTATTTCAATATCTTGATAGGAATTATTATGTTGGTTTATTCTCTGCAGCAAAATTTCACGGAGCAAGTCACCAACAAATTCAACGAGATTACGTGATAACAGAACAACCAAAGTTCAACAATATTTCAAAGAATACGATAGATATCCGTTTCTTCACAACAACCAACTGGTCTGATAAAAATATTCAGCAAAAGAAATCCGATGCAGGGATTTTTAAGATTTCCAGTCCTGCTTTGACACTTGTTGATTTAATACACCATCAGACAAAATTGGGTGGTATTAATAGAATTCTTGCAATTATTGAGGAGCTAACTGAGGAATTGACAGAATCAGATTTGTCAGAACTTTTAAGTTGGTATCCAAATAAAAGCACTTTGCAAAGATTAGGGTTTTTGCTTGAAGAACTAGGCTCGGAAGAAGAATATGAAGAAATGATTTATGCAGAACTAAAAGCAAAAAACTTTTTCCCCATTTTGTTAAGCCCAAAATCAAAAGAGAAACCGGGGGCTGTTGCCAATAAATGGAAAGTAGATGTAAATGTGAAATTAGAAAGTGATTTATGATACCTAAACCATATATAGCAAAATGGCAGTTACACGCACCTTGGAAAGAGTTTTCTCAAGTTGAACAGGATTTAATCATTTCACGAACATTAGTTGAAATTTTTTCTGACGATTTCTTGAGAGATAACCTTGCATTTCGAGGGGGAACAGCATTACACAAACTCTATCTTAACCCAGCCCCACGATATTCTGAATACATTGATTTGGTGCAAATTAAAGGAGGTCCAATAAAACCAATAATGGAAAGGTTAAATGATGTTATTACCTTTTTCGAAGAAAAAAGAACTACACAAGTTCGTGGACATGGAGCCAAAGCTTTATATCGCTTTACTTCGTAATATGAAGAAATACGAATGCGACTGAAATTGGAAATAAACTGTAAGGAACATTTTAATTTACTTGATTGGGTTGACTTTCCATTTGAAGTTGAAAGTGAATGGTTTTCTGGTAAAGCGGAACTAAGGACTTACAATATAAATGAACTTTTAGGAACAAAACTTAGGGCTTTATACCAACGGAGCAATGGAAGAGATTTGTTTGATTTATATTATTCACGGCAAAACACTGGTTTGGACTTTGAACAAATTATAATTTGTTTTAAAGAATATACCTCCTTTGCAACGGGTAAAAGATCTCCAAGTAAAAAAGAGTTCTTACTTAACATTGAAGAGAAGGAGGCTAGTGCTGAGTTTACAGGTGATATGGAAGCTTTACTAAGAACTGAAATTAAATACAATCAGAGTGATGCTTTTAATTGGTTGAAAAAAGAATTGATTGAAAATATTTAGAAAAATGGCTGGAAATAAAAAAGACCAGTTGGTAACAAGCGGTATATTTTATGCCCCACTTTTAGGCTGATTAGGTTACTATTTGTTTTAATTTGGTTTTATAGTGTGGGATGAATAACTTGCTTTCTTTCTACGGGATAGAAATAGTAACTCTTTTTGTTGCCTTAACTTGTTTTGCCTTTGTGTATTAGGAGAAAAATATGAATTCTGTGTTGTATAATTTGCTGCTGTTTATGCGTTATCACTCTATCAATAATATGATTACTAATTAAAAAATGCTCTATGAAACCAGTAAAAATTCTTTACCCTGTTGCGATGTGGATAATGCGGTTTGCCATATTGCTTGTCGCATTTTATCGTTATTTTGATGTTGTTAAAGCGATGAACTTCAGCAGTCTATCGTTTTACTTAGGCGTTGCTTTTATTCTATTTAGCGTACTGCTTTTTGCGGCCGGATTACTTAGTAAAGCATCGCTAACCGTTGTGTCGGCACTTGTGCTTTGCGTAATTGTAGGCTTTCATATTTTTGCTATGGCAAAAGGCGGCATTGGGATTGACTTTACGCTAAATCTTTTGTTAGGAAGCGTTCTTCTACTGTTTGTGTCAAAGGGTAATAGCTAGCGTGCCCTTAAACTATTAGTTTGCGTAACCTTTGTATAGCGCGAGAACTAAGCGCTATTCAACAAAAATTGCCATTACGTTTTTAGCGTAATGGCAATTTATTATGTTTGGTTCTGTAATATTTAAAACTCAAGAACTACCAAACCGTTTTAAGCATACCCCCATCAACGGGAATGGTTGTTCCTGTAATAAACGATGCCCTATCGGATAGTAGAAATGCAGCTAAATTACCTAACTCCTCAGGTTTACCGTATCGCGATAGCGGAATTTGCTCGTAGAATGATGAGCGTACCTCGTTAACGCTAATCCCTTTTGTTTTGGCAACAATGCCATCGAGCTGATTTACCCTTTCGGTATCGAGCCTACCGGGAAGAATATTGTTTATGCGGATATTGTACGATGCCAAATCGCGCGATAGACTTTTGGCCAAGCTGGTTACACCCGAGCGAAAAACGTTTGAAAGCAGCAGCATATCAATTGGTTCTTTTACCGACATTGGAGTAATGGTTATAATTGAACCCTTGTTGGCCTTCTTCATAAAGGGCAAAGCCTCTCTAATAAGCCTAACTGCGCTCATTAGGTTTAGTTCAAAAGCGGCTTGCCAATCATCATCGGAAAGCGTGTCGAACATACCTGCAGGTGGCCCGCCCGCGTTAACAACTAGCCCATCAATGCTTCCAAATTTCGTATGGGCAGCAGTAACCCATTCTTTTATAGAATTTGGTTGGGTTACATCAAGTACACCGTAACCAACGTTGGCTCCGCTCTCCTTGGCAATGAGCATCGAAGAAATTTTTAACTTATCCTCGTTTCTACTCCCCATAAATACATTAGCTCCTTCTAGGGCTGATGCTTGGGCAATAGCATATCCTAACCCTTGGCTGGCACCAGCCACAAGTATGGTTTTCTCATTAAGTATTGGTTGCATAATATTTTGTTTTTATACTAAGGTAATCAATTGGCTAAACAAAAACACTGTCAGAGTTGCTTCTTTTGATACTTACTCAAGAAAACTACTTAAATCGCCGGTAAGCGTTTTTATTTCTAGGGCAGCAGCCTGTGAGTTCATTTGCGATGACATTAGGCGGGTTTTTGCATCGAGAAACTTATTTTGACTTTCACGAAGTTCAATATCCGATATTGCTCCCAGCTGATACTTTTCCCAAGCTGCCTCGGCGTTTCGCTGGGCAAGTTTCACCGACTCTTCCTCAACCAAAACCAGTTCAATGGCCTGATTAAGATCGTTTACCATCTGAAAAGCTCTACTTTGCAAGCTTAGTTCCAGCTCCTCTTGACTTATTTTTCGGTTTTCGGCAATAATTGCAGCATTCCTTATTTTTCTGTTGATATTGTTACCATTAAACAGCGTAAACGAAGCACCAACCCCAACCGATGGGCCGTGAATTTGGCTAAGGTGTGTTTGACCAGCGGGTGTTCCTGTTCGTGAAAAGTTGTATGCTCCGGCCAAGTTTATGGTTGGGTAGCGCGATGCTTTAGCCTCGCCAACCTCAAGTTCAGATACCTTGGCTTGTAGTCGGGCAAAGAGCATATTTGGGTTTTGCTCTTGTACCTTTAAATAAATATCTGATGAAAATTCCGGATTGGGTACAGGGATGGTTGTATTAACCATAAAACTCACATCGGGCTGGCGTGCCAGCAATCGGTTTAGCTCAGCCTTAATGTTTGTTAGGTAGTTTGATTGTTGCATATATCGGGCACTATCTGCCCTGTAATCAACCTCCGACTGAAGCTCTTGGAGTTCATATCCAACCCCAATATTAGACTTTTCACGTGCAATTGCTAACCTTTCGCGCGATAATCCCATTTGATCTTTATACGATTTGTAAAGGTTCTCATTAAAGGCAATGCTGTAATAAGTATAAACTATATTAGCAATGGCATTCTCAATGGACATTCGGAGCTGTAAATCGCTTTGCTGTGCAAAAACATCCAATTTCTCTTTGCGAATAAACATGGCGAAACCATCAAAAAGAGTCCAACCCAACTGTGCTCCCGAAGCTAAGTTATGAGTTCGATACCCTTTATCAGAATTTGAATCACCATCCTCATATTCAAAATATCGATTTTGAAAATTATTATTCTGATTTACATTTAAATCGACACGAGGTAGGTAACCAGCATTTCCAATGGTATTGTTGTTCTGTGCAATGTCAACCTCATTTTTGGCAATTCTAATTGAGAAACTATTTTCAAGACCAATGCGGATGGCCTCCTCAAGAGTTAGAATATCCTGCGAACTAACCACAATGGGTAGTAGAATGAATGCTAAAATAAATTTAAAACTACTCTTCTTCATTGTGGAGTATATTTGGTTTTTTATTTGAAATGTAGCTATACATAGCCGGTATAATATAAAGTGTTAGTCCTAGCGATAGGAGTAACCCGCCAATAATGGTTATTCCCATTGGTATTCGACTGGTTGAAGCAGAGCCAAAGGCCAATGCAATTGGAAGGGCTCCAAAAATTGTTGCAAGGCTTGTCATCAGAATGGGGCGTAATCTTTGGCCAGCGGCCTCAATTACGGCTTGAGTTTTATCGTACCCCGCAATTTTCTTCTGGTTGGCAAACTCGACTATTAAAATTCCATTTTTGGTTACGATTCCTATTAGCACAATAATTCCAATTTGGCTGAAAATATTCATAGTTTGACCCATAACGTATAGCGAGAGTAATGCACCTGCTAAAGCAAGGGGCACAGTAAACATAATAATAAGCGGATCCCTAAAACTCTCGAATTGTGCAGCCAGAACAAGGTAAACCAGAATGAGGGCAAAAGCAAATGCAAAGTACAAGCTGCCCGAACTCTCTTCAAACTGTTGCGAAATACCCGTTAATGTTGTTGCAAAGGTATCATCAAGAATTTCGTCTGATATTTCTCGCATTGCCTCAATACCTTCTCCCAGAGTAACATCTGTTGCTGGTGAGGCTCTAAAGGTGGCCGATACGTACCTGTTATACCTGTAACGTTGTGGAGGCGTACTCTCCTCGGTAATAGTTATAAGGTTACCCAGCTCAACCAAATTACCCTTATCGTTACGCACCTGAATGCTGGTAATATCCGATGGGTCATCTCGATACTGACGCTCGGCCTGTCCAATTACTTGGTACTGCTTACCCTCAAAAATGAAAAAGCCATAACGTTGACCAGAAAAGTAGAGTTGTAAAGCCTCGGCAATATCTCTTACCGTAACACCTGATGTTCTGGCTTTCTCGCGATCAATCTCGACGTGTAATTCTGGTTTATTAAACTTTAAATCAACGTCAACAACCTGAAATCGTGGGTCATCCTGTGCTCTTCGTAAGAATACCGGTACAACCTCTTTAAGCTGCTCAAAAGTTGGAGCCTGAACCACAAACTGCACGGGTAATCCACCGCCCCGACCAGCCCTAATGGTTTGATCTTGTGTTACAAATGAGCGTGCAAGGGTTTGTGTATTTAGGTACGCCTGAATTTCGTTGGCCAGCTGTTGTTGCGATTTTCCACGTTCATTGGGCTCACTTAAAATCAAATTAACAAAACCAGTATTCCTTGAGCCAGACCACCCTGGTGATGCCAATGCAATTATGGCTTTACGCTCGGGCATAGTGTCAACGTAACTGACGATGTTGCTAATGTACTCATCCATAACTTCATAGGAAGTACCCTCTGGAGCTGTAGATGATATTCTTAAACGAGATTTGTCTTCCATTGGGGCAAGTTCAGAGGGAATAATGCTTCCCAACCCCAGGATTAAAGCCAAAGCTCCAATAATTACCGGAAAAGCAATCCACCTTTTTGCTACAAATGCTGTGAGTGATCGCTCGTATGCGCTGGAAAGTCGCTCAAAAAAACCTCCAACAGCAGCAGCAAATCTTCCCTCTTTCTTCTTCTTCCCACCAAGGATACGAACACTTAGCATTGGAGTAAGGGTAAGGGCAACAAATGTTGAAATGAGAACTGCCCCTGAGAGCACTATTCCAAACTCTCGGAAAAGTCTTCCTGTAATTCCCTGCAAAAAAACGATGGGCAAGAAAACGGATATAAGGGTTATTGTAGTAGATATAATTGCAAAGAAAATCTCTTTGGTTCCTGTATATCCAGCCTTAAAGGGATCCATACCCTTCTCAACCTTCGAGTAAATATTCTCTACCATAACAATGGCATCGTCAACCACAAGGCCCGTGGCAAGCACAATTCCCAAGAGCGACAGAACGTTTATAGAGAAGTCCATTATGTACATCACAAAGAACGACCCAATAAGAGATATTGGGATTGTGAGCATTGGAATAAGCGTAATACGCCACCTTCGGAGAAACACGAAAATAACAATAACCACAAGGACAAAAGCGATAAGAATGGTGTCGCGAACCTCCTTAACCGCATTACGTATGGAGGTGGTTACGTCCATTGCTATGTTAATGCGAATATCGTCGGGCATTTCGCGCTTCATCTGCTCAAGCCTCTCGTAAACATTATCGGCTATCTCAATATAGTTAACGCCTGGCTGCGAGGTTAGCGCCACCCCAATTTGTGGGGTTCCAAAATTTCCTCGTAACAGTGAACGTTCGTTCTCGGCAGCCAGCTCGGCCCTTCCTACGTCTTTCATCTTTACTGGAACACCCTGAACCTCCTTAATAATAAGATTATTAAAATCCTCCTCGGTTTCGAGCCTTCCTAGCGTTCGTATTGATAGTTCGGTGTAGTAACCCTCGATAGTACCTGTGGGCAGCTCAATGTTTTCGCGGGTTAGGGCTAATCGAATATCCGAGGGGGTTAACTTGTAGGCTGCTAACTTGTTGGGATCGAGGCGCAATCGCATGGCGTATCGTTTTTCTCCCCAAATACCTACTTCGCTAATGCCCGAAACGGTTTGCAGCCGTTCTTTTATAACGTTATTTCCAAAGTTAGACAGGTCGAGTAAGTCTCTCGTATCACTCTGAACGGTTAATATCATAATGGTTTCAGCATCGGCATCGGCCTTACTAACTACAGGGGCGTCAATGTCTGGTGGTAGCCTTCTAACTGCTCGCGATACCTTATCCCTAACATCATTGGCGGCTGCTTCCATATCAACACCTAGCTGAAATTCAACCGTTATTGAACTCCGGCCGTCGGCACTGCTCGATGTAATCGATTTGATTCCAGAAATCCCATTAATGGCAGCCTCAAGCGGCTCTGTTATTTGTGCCTCTATTACGTCGGCATTAGCGCCAACGTACGATGTACTAACGGAAACAATGGGCGGGTCCACACTGGGATACTCCCTAACCCCTAAGTAGGTATAGCCAACCACCCCAAAAAGTATGATGATAATTGCAAATACTATGGTTAGTACAGGCCTATTTATGCTAACTGTTGAAAGATTCATCTATTGTAAGTTGAATGTTTAAAAATGAAAAGACAATGGATACGGGCTAATTTACCTACCAGCTTTCAACAATATTAGTTGAAACGGGTGTTCCCTCCCTAACCTGAAGTAGTCCGGACAGTAGTAGCGTATCGCCTGGGCTAATGCCCGATACAATTTCCACTGCCGTAGAAGTACGCACTCCAGTTTCTACCGGAACAAAGGTAGCCTTGCCGTTACGTGCAAGCACCACATTTTGCCCTCCTAAAACAGGTACAAGTGCATTGGGTGAAATCAGCAAAGTTTTTGGACTCCCGTTAATGGTGAATGATACCCTTGCGAATGAACCCGGAATTAGCTCGCCCTTTGAATTTGAGCACAATGCCCGAACCTTTAGTGCGCGTGTTTGCAAGTCGATAACCGATTCGGTTGCATATATTTTTGCATTGTATTCTGTTGGGTAGTTGCCCAATGTAAAGGTAACCTCTTTACCCACTTTTACGCCATAGGCGTAACGCTCGGGCACAGAAAACTCGAGCCTTAATGGGTTAACCTGTATAAGTGTTGCCAGAATAGTGTTTGCACCTATAAAACTACCGGGACTAACGTGACGAAGGCCTATGCGACCATCGAAGGGAGCACGAATTTCGGCTTTCTGTATTTGGGCTTCGGATAGCTTAATATCGGCCTTAATACCATCAACTTTATTAACTGCAACATCTAAATCTTGCTGACTAAGGGCATTAATTTCCTTTAGTCTTTGCTTACGAAGTAGGTCGTCCTCAACTAATTTTAAATCTGATTTTAACTTCTCAAGTTTAGCTCGAATTTCACTATCGTTAACTCGGGCGAGTAGTTGTCCTTTAGTTACAGTACTTCCTTCAATAAGATAAAAATCAACCAGTTTTCCAGTTGTTTCAGCTCTTAACTCAACCTCTTCGCCAGCCAACAGGGTTCCCGATAAAGAAAGCCCTTGTGTTAAAGGTTGTAGAGTTACCACATAGGCTTCAACCGCCAAACCTGAACGTGTTGATTGATTTGCGGTTCCACTCTTCTCTTTATCTCCACAAGCAGATAAAAGCAATACAAACAAAATTGTTATAAAAAGAAAGTTTTGCTTTGCCATTTAAGTATTTAATAATGTTAATATTTAATTATGCTAAGTATAAGACAACGGTACGCTGAAAAGGTTTATGAACCTTGAATTTTTTTTACACGTCCCGAATAACCTATGCAGAATTACATAGGCAGGAGGTAAGTTGAAGAGCTATTTTTTACGTCTCCAATACAAAAAACCTTTACGAAGAAAAAGACCATAAATAGACCTTACTGTAGACGACTTTTCAACTAAAGGGATAAGTACGCTTGTGAAAATAATGCTAATTAAGATTACGGCGTAGGTAATATCGCGTATAAATTCGCCTCCCTCTATGCCTTGTTGTAGGGGCAGTGAAGCCAGTACCGCTGCTGCAAGTCCCTTTGGAACCATTATGCTTATCATAGTTAAATCAGATGTTGCAAAGGGTTTACGAACCGAAAACTTTACAATAGGCACCCTAGAAATAAAAATTATTATTGTAAGTAAAAGTCCTAATACTAGTGCCCACAAATTTTGTAGCTGGATTGAAAGCCCGATGTAAATGAAAAAGAAGGTTTTGAGCAGAAAAACTATTTCGGAGAAAAATACCTTTTCGGTTTCGTTTAAACTAATGGGTTCAGTAGCAATGTATCTTTTTAGCAGGCTTACATTAAAAACTTCAATATTGGCAAGTGTTATACCAAAAGCTAAAGCCGAAATTGCTCCACTAAAACCAAACATTTCGGCAATACCAAAAATGATAAAAACGAAGGCAGGGGTTGTAAAAATAGTATTCCGAATTGTTCTAACACGGTTTAGTAGGATAGACCAAACCAAAGCACCCAGCCACCCCATTACTGCAGCAAGGGTAAACGATGATATTATTTTGCCAACAATTAGCCCTATTTTAACTTCCTCAACCTGAAACGTTTCTAGCAGAGCTAGTGCAAATATTATGCAAAGTACGTCGCTAATGGCCGACTCCAGTATAACTATGGTTTTTGAGGCTTCGTTCATTCTTAGCTGTTGAACCATAGGGATTATTACTGCCGATGATGTTCCGCCAAGTATGGTTCCAAGCATAAATCCAGCAACGGGATGCAATCCGAACAGAAGCCATGATATTAACCCAACAATAACCGTTGTCACAAAAAAGTTGGTTGTTGTAAGGGCAGTAGTCCCCTTAATTGAATTCTTTAGCGTATCAAAACGCAATGCCAGTCCACCTTCAAACAGAATAATTACAAGTGTAATGGTGGTAAACATAGGGCCAGCAATGCCAAAATCTTCGGGTGAAATTACGCCTAAAATTGGACCTAAAACTAACCCGACAAGCATAAGTAGCAACACATCGGGAATTCGTTTACGTTCAAATATTCCTGTAAAAAGATGCGATATAAATACGATAAGTCCTACAAAAACTATGACACCTGCATTCTCCATTTTATTTTGTTTAGTGTTTAACGATTCCGAAATAGATCCATATATATTGGTAAGTGGTCGCTGTAGCCTCCATGGTACTTAAAGCCTATGTAAGTTCGGAATGGTACTACGCCAACAAATCGCTCATCTTCTTCAAGTAAAAAATCTGCCCTGTATATTTTACCTCCATCGGGAGTAGTGTAAACTCCATGCTTGGCATTTAACAACCCTTTTGAAACAATCATCATATCAATAATTTCCCAAGCACCTTGATACTTTAAGGTTCCTTCACCTTTAGCTACGTATGGTAAGTGCAAATTATATAATCCGTCGGCGGTAAAAGGTTCTTCCGGAAGAGATGCAGCCAGGCCCTCAATCAGAGGTCTACTATCGGGAGTATCGTTAAAATCGCCCATAATGATTATACGTGCATCGGGATGAAATATTTTTATGGAATCTACCTTTTGCCTTACCAGCTTACCAGCAGCAATACGGCCTGGCTCGCTAACTAATGCACCACCATACTTTGATGGCCAGTGGTTAACAAAAACATGGAGTGTATCAAGCCCATCTATAATGCCACGGGTATAGAGCACATCGCGCGTTGTGCGATTGGAATCGTTGGGTAGTGACACCCTAAAAAAGCGCTCCTCCTCAATGGTAAACTGATCTGGGCGATATATCAATCCAACATCAATACCTCGCATATCGGGTGATTCTCGATGAACTATTTGATAGTTAAATTTCGATAGGGGAGTGTGTTGAGTTATTCGTTCAATAACAAATCTATTCTCAATTTCGCAAAACCCAACCATTGTGGGTGGATCCCACTCGCCAACGGCTGTAATAACCTTATATATATTGTTTGCTTTTTCCTCCATTCTCCGCCAGGTCCAATACCTTGTGCCTTCAGGGGTAAATTCGTCGTCTCTCTTTAGACTATCATTAAACGGGTCGAAAAGATTCTCAACGTTATAAAACATTATCCGATACCTATCTTGCGCTTGGATACGTTGTCCAAATAGCATAACAAGTATTAGTGTACCGGTTAGCCAAAGAATTAGTTTTGTCTTTTTCATAATATAATGTCTAGGAATATTTAGGCAAATATAAGCAGAAACGCTATGGAAACAGGTCGAAGTTGACTGCTATTAGAGGTTGGTTTTTTTATTGACATTAAAAGCAATCATTATCATTATGAATTACTCCACCAAAAACTATCTATTTTTTATCTTTTTCTATTCTCTCAAAAGCACCTAAATCTGGACCATTATCGCTAGTACGGCTTATGTTATTCAAATCGAAAGGGAAAAGAATTGAAATGTTTTTTAGCCCTATATCCTTTGCAGCACTTAGGGTGTCTAGTTCGAAATTGCCCTCAAAAGGTAGTTTAAACTTGGGGTTTTCCGTAGTTGTGTTTCTAAAGTGTGTTTCGTTGGTTAGGTCCAGTGTTTGGTCTACTCTTACTATGCAGTTATCGAAAATGTAATTCAGCTGTGCGTTAACAGACTGATTGTTATACTTGTTTATAATGGAAACTTCTACGTTTCGGGAACCATAAATTATGCAGTTGCCAAAGTATGCATTTACAATGTCGCGCGGCTGAATGTTATTGTTGTTATCAATATAATAATTCCAAAGAAGAAGTGCAGGGCTTTTACGGCTAATGTATTGGCCCCAGTAGTTGGCAATGGTACAGTGATAAAAATTGTAGTCGCCACCCCAAATAAGAGAAACGGTTTGGTCGGCGGTATTTGCAAAAAGACAGTTGCCGGCTTCAACCACTGAACCTCTGGCCAGCAAGGCATTTACGCTCATATTTTGTATTCGTGAGTTGTGTATAGTTAATGTTTTAGTGTTTATTTCACCTATCGTATCGGCAACTATACCGTAAATGGCGTTTTTTATTTCGGCCCAGTTTATGAAACTGTCATGACTACCAGCCGAAAGCCAAATACCGCCCCATTGTCCCGCTTTATCTTGATAAAATTCCTCAAGTCTATCGCCAGCAAAGGTAACAGGGCTGTTTGGTTCGCCATTAACCGTGAGGGATCCAAGCACCTTAAGCGTGGCCAGATTGTGAAAATGCAATGCTGCACCCGCATTTATGGTTAGGTTGGTATTTGGGGCAACAACCATATCGTTAACAACCAGGTAGGGCTTGTCGGCAGTAAATATGGTGTTGGTTGTTATGGTTGTATTTTTTAGTAGATGAACATCTTGTCCCCATGCGGCAAGCTTTACATCCTGGATATTACCGTTTGTGTTAAAAATTATGGAGTCTGTTATTAGTAATGGCGAGTTATTATTGGTGGGATTAACTGTTACTTCAACAAAGATGAAGAGGCTGTCGCTACCTTTCAAGTAAACATTTTTAGCACTTGGGGTAGGCTCTCCATCAACATTAATTCTGTAGGGTGATGTTCTTCCTCCTGCCAATTCTATCGATTTGATCTCGATGTCTTTGTTGCTTTTATTGTAAATTTTCACAAATCGGGTTGCAGAACCAACACTGGTAAAAACCGTGTCGAACATAACAGTGTCGGTGCTAAAGCTGAGTTTAATTGCTGGGTCGCTTGATATGGTTTCTTTATAGCAGGACGTTAACCATACTATAGCTATTATTAATATGGGGAGAATTGCTTTTTTCATTTAGCCAATATCCAATTTATTTTTGTACATTGTTTAATTATGATGCGTATCGTCTTTCTATAAAATCATCCAAAGGTACTAATTATCATTAACCAATATAAGTGCTTTTAAGTGTAATGCAACGTAAATAAGTTTCAAAGCAATTGAAAAAAACGATATATTTGTATCTTACAACCAATAACGCAAACACTATGTTCGCCAATTTTAAACAATGGGGAGGTATCCTTTCCATATCAATGCTGTTAATGATGTCATGCAATTCCAAGGAAAAGGTAGATTTAATAGTTAAAAATGCCACCATTTATACCGTTGATGCTGATTTCTCAGTTCATCAAAGTATGGCAGTAAGCAATGGTAAAATTATTGCTATCGGTAATAATCAAACCATCGATAGCACATATTCAGCTAAAAATATTGTTGATTTAAAGGGTAAACCTGTTTACCCCGGATTTATTGACCCCCACTGCCATTTTTTGGGATACGGACTAAGCTTGCGTAATGCTTCACTTGCAGGTGCTGCCAGCTGGGCTGAGGTGGTTAACAGACTGGTTGACCATCAAAAAGAGTTCCCAACCGAATGGGTACTTGGTCGCGGATGGAACCAGAACGAGTGGGATGTAAAGGAATTTCCAACTAAGGATTTGCTCGATAAAGCCTTCCCAGACAAGCCAGTGTTGCTTACCCGAATAGATGGGCACGCTGCCATTGCTAACTCAAAGGCTCTCGCACTGGCTCAATTTTCAGCCGATACAACAATAGATGGCGGTGATATAATAAAACTCAATGGCGAACCAACTGGTGTGCTTATTGATAATGCAATAGGGCTTGTTAGCTCTGTGGTACCCGCAGCAACAAAAGCTGATAAGATTATTGCACTGGCTAAAGCACAAGATAATTGCTTTGCCGTTGGCTTGACCTCCGTTAGTGATGCCGGAACCAGCTTATCTGATGCTTTGCTGTTTGATGAGTTGCAGCAAGATGGAAGCCTCGCAATGCGAATAAATGTAATGCTCAATCCGAGTCAGGAAAATTACGACCATTATCTAAGCAAAGGCGTATACACAACCGATCACTTAAGCGTTAGAACCGTTAAGCTATTTGCCGATGGGGCTCTTGGGTCTAGGGGGGCTCTGATGCTTGAGCCATACACTGATGCCCTTAGTACCAAAGGATTGCAGTTAGACTCAAAGGAGACGCTAAAGGGCGCCTGCCAAGAGGCAGCAAAAGCGGGATACCAAATAGCAACCCACTGTATTGGCGATGCTGCGGCAAGGTTGATGATAGATATTTATGAAGATTTTTTAACACCCGGAAATGATTTGCGGTGGCGAATTGAGCATGCGCAAACCATCCATCCATCCGATTTACCTCGCTTTGGCGAGTTGGGCATTGTGCCCTCAATACAAACAACGCACGCTACTTCCGATATGATATGGGCGGTTGATAGGTTAGGAGAGAGGATTAAGTATGCATATACCTATCAGGATTTGCTTAAGCAGAATGGTTGGCTTGCTAATGGGAGCGATTTTCCAATTGAGCATATTAACCCTTTGTATGGCTTTTACGCAGGGGTTGCACGAAAAAATTCGGAAGGTTTTCCTCCCAATGGTTTTCAGATGGAGAATGCCTTAACCCGTGAACAGGCGCTTAGGGCAATGACAATATGGGCAGCAAAATCGGCTTTTGAGGAGAATATGAAGGGAAGTCTTGAGCCAGGTAAGGTGGCCGATTTCGTTGTTTTAGAGGACGACCTAATGAAAGTATCCGATGATGCTTTGGCTAGGTTAAAGGTTATAAAAACATATGTTAATGGAGAACTAGCCTTCTCTTTAAAAAACAAGTAAATAATGGTTGCCATGCAAAATACGGTTGAAATTAGGCCCGCCAATGAAACTCAATTGATTGAGGTGCTGTACCTTATTAGGGAGTGTGCTGAGCAACTCGCCCTAAAAGGGGTAAAATCATGGCATAACACGCATTCCGATTCTTCGTTAATTTCGGATGATATTAAGAAAAAGCATATTTTTCTGGCCTACCTACGAATGGTTCCGATAGGAACTATAACAGTAAAGGCTTGCGACAATATGAAGGAGGCCGCATTGATTGATAGGCTTGCTATTTTTCCTTACTTTCAGAATAGAGGGTATGCAAAAGAATTGATAGTGTTTGCCGAGGAGTCTGCCCGTAAAAATAATTTTAAAAAAATATGCGCAACAGTTCCTTTTGACGATAAGTCTTTGCTAAAACTTTTCGAGAGCAACGGATTTATTAATATGGGGTATGCTCCTGTGGGGGATGATGAAATGGTTCAGGTTTCATTTGAGAAGGAACTTTAGTTTGCAAATTGGCAAGTATGGAGAAATAGTGTGCAATTATTACAAAATAACACCAAAATCCAGTTCGGTAATACATCCTTTTTTAAATATCAAATGTAAGGCGAAGGTTGCTTCTGCTGTAATTGTTTTAACAGAGAAGTAAGGTAGTTATCACCTGGTTTTTAATGCACTTAACTGTGTAAACCTAGTTGAAAACTGGGATTGGTTATCACAGGAACTGCAAACAATCGACAAAAAATTACTCTTTCTCGTTTACCTCCCGTAACCTTCTGTTATTACAACTTATTCATATTCCTTGTAAAACTTCTTCTTATTCTCGCAAGCAAGCGGGAAGTGTAATGTTAAGATTATTAACTACTTTGGTTTAACTGTTCCAGTTAATCTAAGTACAATGCTCGATTTTTTTGGGTCGTTGGTAATAACCGTTATCGATTTGCTCTGTCTGCCTTTATACCCATTGGTGCGGAACGATGCCGATAGTGAACTTTGTTTGCCTGGCTTAATTAGGGTAATTTTTGGTGCAACAGTTGTGCATCCACAGCTTGCGTTTATTTTTCGGATAATCAGGTCGCTTTTACCGGTATTCTTAAATATAAATTCATGTTCAACAACTTCCCCTTCCACTATTTCACCAAAATCTTTTTGTATTTCAGAAAATTCAATGCTGGGTGCACTTGCAAGTTCTTCGTCGGTGAGTTTCGAGAAGTCTTCCTCAATGCGTGCACTAACATTAATTATGTTACCCTGAAAATTTTGTTCGTTTACCAAAACCCTTAATCGGTTTACGGTATAACCCCAATCGTTTAGTCCAGTAGAGTTGTATGTAACAATGATGGTTCCCTCTTTTTCGGGTTCAAGTACCTTTTGGCTTGCAACAATACTTATATGCTTTGGAACTAGGTTAAACGAAACGGTTAAATTCTCTTTACCAAAATTATACATACGTAGGGTATCAACTTTAACCTCATCTATATGAACAATGCCAAGCGAGATATGTGAATTTTCTAGCCCTAGGTCGCCAATTCTTCGTCTGTAAATTTCCTGCTTAGTTTTTGGCCGTGGTAAAACCTGCCCCCTTAATGATAAAACAATACCGGAGCCAGGGGCATTTGTAAATACTGTAATTCGTTGGTTTATATTGCCAGGTCGTCCTATTGGGTTATATGAAATTGTTACAACACCTTCAGTGTCAGGAAGTATTGGTTCCTTGGTGTACTCCGATGCAGTACAGCCACATGAAGTGGCTACCCTATTAATAATAAGAGGAGTTTTACCAACGTTTTTTAGTTTAAAACTATGCGATACGGTACCCGCCTGTTCTAAAATTTCGCCAAAGTTATGTGTTGCTGAATTAAATTGGGGTATCGGATACGAGTCCTGTGCGGTTAGTTGTAATGCACTAATAATCAAGATTATGCTAAAGAATATGTTTTTCATAGATGTGTGTTTTGTAGTTAATTACAGCAGTATATCTAAAAATACATCCAAAAGTACTAAGATTTATTTCTTTTATAGCTTTTGCAGGACTTTTTATTGTACAAAAATTATTCCATTGCACGAAAACATATTTTTATCTTTCATAGACGACTCTTTATTTTTCGATGATTTTTTATCTTTTTATTTCGCTCAATTTGATGTGGTTTTAATATATATGCTATCTTTTTATGTTTAAAGGATGGCAATTTGTTTGTTTAATAGCGTGAAGAGATGAAGGGTTTGTATTAATGCATCTGTTTATTATTGATAGCACCAGCATCTAAAGTATTTTCAATGTTTTAATTACATTTGTAATTAAATTTATTGCAATGAGCACAACTGAACTTGTCATTCTTTTAGTAATTGGACTTTTAGCTGGTTTTACCGGCGGGGCCTTGGGATTAGGTGGAGGTATAATAATAGTTCCGGCGCTAGTGTTTATTATGGGCCTTACGCAGCATCAGGCGCAGGGAACAAGTTTGGCTGTAATCGTTTTTCCTGTAGCTATACTGGGAGCATACAACTACTATAAGTCGGATTTTATAAATTATAAATACGTAATTGTGCTTGCGCTGGCTTTTTTCGTTGGAAGCTATTTGGGTTCGTTAATGTCAATTAACCTTCCCGAAAAACTTTTAAAAAAGGTTTTCGGTTTCGCTATGTTAGTTTTATCAGTTAAAATGATTTTTGCTAAATAATTCTCGGTTAAAACGTCAAATAAGTATTATTGCTCTGTATTTGTCAAAAATAGTAGTTTAATAAATTTGTTTCTTAGCATACTTACCGATGATTTTGCTCATTTTATACAGTAAACCCTTCGGTTTATTTTAGAAGAAAAAATGAAATGAAGTGAGACAGGTTTAAAATATTCCTTAAAGGTTTGTCGCTGATAATCATCGGGTAGCATTGTGTTGAGATGTGCATTTAGCGTGGCTGAAACACATTGTTTTAGTAGACTTTTAACTATTTTGCTCGTGTTTTTTATAACCTATTCGAATTTATACTGGTTATAAATACCATAAAAAATGGTTTTTGCTTTTACTTCTGAATAATTGCTAGTATTTTTGTAGTGCATACATGCAAAAGTTTAACTTAAAAAAACAAAACAATGGCTTACCTAATTTCTGATGATTGCACCGCTTGCGG
>Ga0265295_1001177_pt1 | contig 47469 bp, 41 predicted proteins | sample Munlansysbiofilm_FD_192503 | JGI IMG/M metagenome (GOLD analysis project Ga0265295, IMG submission 192503) | Leachate microbial communities from a municipal landfill in Southern Ontario, Canada - Methane capture system biofilm | ecosystem: Engineered > Solid waste > Landfill > Unclassified ...
GAACCTCAAAAAAGGGGTAGGTCTGACCAAATGCCTTTACAAAGCCGCGCCAGTCCTGTACAAAAAGGACCCAGAGTCAGAACGACTGCCCCGATTAGAGGGGATTAAGACGTTATGATAAATTAGCCTGGCCTGATCGCCGTCCTTGTCAGAACGACTGCCCCGATTAGAGGGGATTAAGACGCAGTTCTGGCACAGTACAAAAACGCTTAATTGTGTCAGAACGACTGCCCCGATTAGAGGGGATTAAGACGTCTACTTTTGCTATTGCAACAGCTTCCATGGTCAAGTCAGAACGACTGCCCCGATTAGAGGGGATTAAGACGGAGCCCCGGCCTTGCCAAGAGGATAAGGTAATAATGCGTCAGAACGACTGCCCCGATTAGAGGGGATTAAGACTAATATTCTCCTTGTTTATTAAATTAAGTAAACGCTATGTCAGAACGACTGCCCCGATTAGAGGGGATTAAGACTGAAAAATCCTCGGCAAGGATAGCCTCATCAGTATTGTCAGAACGACTGCCCCGATTAGAGGGGATTAAGACTTTTACTTTTATATATAAGCGGCTCAGGGGTTCCCGGTCAGAACGACTGCCCCGATTAGAGGGGATTAAGACTCGGTGCCCCGGGGTTAGCCGGGGCGGGTTTGGTCAGAGTCAGAACGACTGCCCCGATTAGAGGGGATTAAGACTTGCGTCTCAACGCAACCGAGAACTCCGCCTGCGTTGGTCAGAACGACTGCCCCGATTAGAGGGGATTAAGACTGAAAAGGGAGCGGTTCTCCAAAAAACATATCATTAAGTCAGAACGACTGCCCCGATTAGAGGGGATTAAGACCATATACAGATTTTACAAGTTTTGATTTTATCATGATTGTCAGAACGACTGCCCCGATTAGAGGGGATTAAGACTTCAGCGCTCCTCTTGTTGAGTCAATAACCAAAATATGTCAGAACGACTGCCCCGATTAGAGGGGATTAAGACCGATAACTGCTACTCCTGCTAAAAAATTCATTGCTATTGTCAGAACGACTGCCCCGATTAGAGGGGATTAAGACATAGCCTGGGCCTTGACCGCTACTGCAGAGTTCTGGGTCAGAACGACTGCCCCGATTAGAGGGGATTAAGACTGAATTCCTTTTTGCATAATGGCATGCAGGATACCTGTCAGAACGACTGCCCCGATTAGAGGGGATTAAGACAGTGATGGAGCTTGGTTCAGCGCCCCTCTTGATGAGTCAGAACGACTGCCCCGATTAGAGGGGATTAAGACTATTCTCCTTTAAAATTTAAATTTTAGTTAAACGAGCCGTCAGAACGACTGCCCCGATTAGAGGGGATTAAGACAAATATATACTATCCTTAAAAAATACCCGCACATATTGTCAGAACGACTGCCCCGATTAGAGGGGATTAAGACTTTTTAGGGATGTATAGCCAACCGTTATTGTCGTAAGTCAGAACGACTGCCCCGATTAGAGGGGATTAAGACCTGTGTCCTTCATAGACTGCGCCATTTTTGTACCTGGTCAGAACGACTGCCCCGATTAGAGGGGATTAAGACTTGTAGGTTTGTCTGTTAGTTTAGATTGTCAAGTATGTCAGAACGACTGCCCCGATTAGAGGGGATTAAGACATACTGCCGGTCGAGTTGCGGCTCTTTCCTGTGCGGGTCAGAACGACTGCCCCGATTAGAGGGGATTAAGACTATCAGTTTTTCCATTTTCCAAGATTGTAAAGATACGTCAGAACGTCAGAACGACTGCCCCGATTAGAGGGGATTAAGACTAACCTCCTTTTCTTTGCCGGGGTCAACCCGGCGATGAGTCAGAACGACTGCCCCGATTAGAGGGGATTAAGACTAGGCTGGCTTGTGGGTAGGTTTAATCTGTGAATATGTCAGAACGACTGCCCCGATTAGAGGGGATTAAGACCGGATGCGTTCAGCAAATGCGGCCTTTTCCTGCTGGTCAGAACGACTGCCCCGATTAGAGGGGATTAAGACTATTCGACACATATTAGCCACGTGTCGATTCAATCAGTCAGAACGACTGCCCCGATTAGAGGGGATTAAGACAGATTATCAATTCTCCTTGGCAAGCGAGAGATATTGCGTCAGAACGACTGCCCCGATTAGAGGGGATTAAGACTTGAAGTGATGCCTATGCTGTGGCTATAGTGCCGGTGCGTCAGAACGACTGCCCCGATTAGAGGGGATTAAGACTTACTAAATTGATCAACCGTTGGCATGGTTGTTGGTGTCAGAACGACTGCCCCGATTAGAGGGGATTAAGACCTCTTGGGCGGCTTGGACCGCAAACCCTGAGTAGTAAGTCAGAACGACTGCCCCGATTAGAGGGGATTAAGACTTTTATTAAGTTGTGCCAGAACCATGGCACGAGTTGGTCAGAACGACTGCCCCGATTAGAGGGGATTAAGACCCAAGTGCTTCCATTGCCTTTTCCTCAGGTGATTTTGGTCAGAACGACTGCCCCGATTAGAGGGGATTAAGACATAATCAGAAAAGCTACCGGCAAAATCTATAGAATGAAGTCAGAACGACTGCCCCGATTAGAGGGGATTAAGACAAAATAAAACAAAATCAATAATGTCATAGTTTGTGGGTCAGAACGACTGCCCCGATTAGAGGGGATTAAGACTTATCCGGTGGGGGTGTTAACTCCAGCCCGGCGTCTTGTCAGAACGACTGCCCCGATTAGAGGGGATTAAGACTACCTCCTTTTTAAATAGTCGCAACATGCTGACTATGTCAGAACGACTGCCCCGATTAGAGGGGATTAAGACAATCAACCCACATTTTAGGCTCACAACTCAAAAAGTGGGTCAGAACGACTGCCCCGATTAGAGGGGATTAAGACGTTTTCGTTGCTGTCATCATCGTTATCTCATAGTTAAGTCAGAACGACTGCCCCGATTAGAGGGGATTAAGACTCCAGGAAATATTTCTACTACGTTAGTGTACGAATACGTCAGAACGACTGCCCCGATTAGAGGGGATTAAGACTATAATTTCGGTTAAACAATTTTTCTATGATATTAGGTCAGAACGACTGCCCCGATTAGAGGGGATTAAGACTGATTAAAGCTCCTTTTAATTGGATTGTTTTGGCATGAGTCAGAACGACTGCCCCGATTAGAGGGGATTAAGACTGATACCCTCATCTTCAAGTTTATCGACCATATTTAAGTCAGAACGACTGCCCCGATTAGAGGGGATTAAGACTTCTCTATCAGTAATTGATATATTAGGCATAGCGTTTTGTCAGAACGACTGCCCCGATTAGAGGGGATTAAGACCTGAATTCATTGGTGGGATCTATCAGCAAGTCCATGTGTCAGAACGACTGCCCCGATTAGAGGGGATTAAGACTGATTCGGTTTGGTCACGACCGACCATTCCATGGTATGTCAGAACGACTGCCCCGATTAGAGGGGATTAAGACTTTCCTCTACCCATTCCCTAATGTTGGTCTTAATTTCTGTCAGAACGACTGCCCCGATTAGAGGGGATTAAGACAGATCTAATTTATCGATCTCACGAGATATCTCTTCAAGTCAGAACGACTGCCCCGATTAGAGGGGATTAAGACCTGGCAATTCTACCCGAGGTTGGGAATTCTCTGCCATCGTCAGAACGACTGCCCCGATTAGAGGGGATTAAGACACACGACACGAATGAACTCGGTAATGCTACCGATGGTCTGTCAGAACGACTGCCCCGATTAGAGGGGATTAAGACATACTAAGATGATTAGAGTGAAGATACTTGTCTTGTGTCAGAACGACTGCCCCGATTAGAGGGGATTAAGACTTTAACGGTTTTTGAGACTTCATCTTACGTCTTGCGTCAGAACGACTGCCCCGATTAGAGGGGATTAAGACTGAAATTGTTGGCTTCATCACTGAAGCCAACCACATCTGTCAGAACGACTGCCCCGATTAGAGGGGATTAAGACACGGTTCTGATAAAGTTTGTAACTGATCCGATCGTTGTCAGAACGACTGCCCCGATTAGAGGGGATTAAGACCAGGCACCCTACCTTCTTCTATTGCCCTCATGTATTCGTCAGAACGACTGCCCCGATTAGAGGGGATTAAGACTGTGCCGGTCTTAATAACTTTATTGACGGTCTTAATATGTCAGAACGACTGCCCCGATTAGAGGGGATTAAGACTTGGACAAGCTACATTTTTGTTTATTCTTTTCATAGTGTCAGAACGACTGCCCCGATTAGAGGGGATTAAGACCTCATTGCCACCAATTCTTCTTTTGTTGGCTGGTAGCGTCAGAACGACTGCCCCGATTAGAGGGGATTAAGACATGATACGTGTTGAAGTCTCAAACCCAGTATTCTCTTTTGTCAGAACGACTGCCCCGATTAGAGGGGATTAAGACTGTGATGGGATGATATCCCAAATATTCTGCAATTTCTGTCAGAACGACTGCCCCGATTAGAGGGGATTAAGACTATCTGTCCACTGTACGCCGGAGGGATTTATCCTTAGCTGGTCAGAACGACTGCCCCGATTAGAGGGGATTAAGACTCTTGGTTCCATTCATACCTTTTACCGTCGAAATTAAAGTCAGAACGACTGCCCCGATTAGAGGGGATTAAGACTTGAAGACCTTCTAATAGGTCTCCCCACTCTATCCAGTCAGAACGACTGCCCCGATTAGAGGGGATTAAGACACATGATCTATGCCCAGTATGTAAGAAGACTTATAAGTCAGAACGACTGCCCCGATTAGAGGGGATTAAGACGTCTTGACCTTGTTTCCGACAAAATTGATAGAATTGAGTCAGAACGACTGCCCCGATTAGAGGGGATTAAGACATTTGATTATAAAACTTGATAAATGTATTCAACAAACGTCAGAACGACTGCCCCGATTAGAGGGGATTAAGACCACATCTGTGGCATTCAGAGTGCCGACTATCCGGTCGGTCAGAACGACTGCCCCGATTAGAGGGGATTAAGACTCACGACTTTGGTCTGTTCAAACAATGGCTTTAACTTGTCAGAACGACTGCCCCGATTAGAGGGGATTAAGACTTTTCTCCTTTGTGCCCCCTGGGGGCGTTGATAGATTTGTCAGAACGACTGCCCCGATTAGAGGGGATTAAGACCAACCGCTTCGCCTTCTGTCAAATCTTCAATCGTTTGGGTCAGAACGACTGCCCCGATTAGAGGGGATTAAGACATAGAGCCAATGGTTTTGAAGCGTGCCATGGTATGGCGTCAGAACGACTGCCCCGATTAGAGGGGATTAAGAGAGATAGATAGTTGTGAGTTTTGAAACAAACGAAAAATTCATGGAATTATATCGAAACTGGGGAAAAGAACATGACAAAACCTGTCCATATTTAAAAACCGGATCCGCAGCAGCAGGAGGAAGAACCTCTTTTTGTTTCACACCTAATGTGGGAATTGAGATTGCTGTCAGATGTGTTTGCGGTAATTTTGTCGATATTACAGATTCAAGTGAATGGTAAAAACTTGATATTTATCGGCAGGAGAAGGGAAACATTGCTTTTATGGAAAATTGTTTGTCAAGGAAAAGAGCCTCAAGGGTTGGAGCGTTTATCAAGAGGGAAAAGTGATTTTTATCAAGGGAGCTGACAGCGGCTCTGATGGCTTTTTCCATGGATTCAATATCTTTGATTTGCTTTGAGTCTTTTACTCTGGAAAGTTCATAAAGGGGGATCAGAGCCATGATGGTTATGGCCGGACCGTTCTTTTCTGCCATGCAGATATCAATGCTTTTCATGAACAGTTCTTCGGCTTTTTCAGGGTCGTCTTGGTTCATGGCAATCCTTGCGCAGTTGCAGTACCAGAGTTGCCAGGGGTGGGTTGGGTTCGGGATGATTTTGGGAATTACCCTGTTCAGATAATCCCCGGCCGTTGCCAGGTTCTTTGTGTCGGCGAAAAACCTTGCAACTACTGCATGGTGCCAGCAGGAAAAATTGTTCGCCTTTTCAATGATCTCTTCCAGGTCTTCTATCTCCAGATAGCGGCATAGCAGGTTGGCGGCCGATGTGTGCATGCCGGCATCGAGGTGGGCGTACACTGCATAGTTGTACTGCCGGAGCCATTCTGTCTTATATTGTCCGGTGGAATCCAGGTTCCGGCCAAAGCAGTGTAAGGCTTTTTTGTGCCAAACGATGAAGTCTTTGATAAATTGCGGTCCGCAAAATCCAAAATGCTGGGACAGGGTACCGCAGAAAGCGCCATAGGCAGGATCGATGGGTGAGCCCATTTCAACCTTGCTTTTATAATGGTCTTCGAGTTTTTTGCTGAAGTTCAGGGCCTGGTGCGCTGGGTTGAATTTGTAATGGTTGTGACTGGAGACAAGCTGATTGTTAAAAAATTCCGTCTGGGTCTCAACCAGGATGGTTTGAGAATCATTAATGCATTTTATACCCCTGGCTGCAAGCTCGTGACATTTTTTTGTTTCGCCATTGGCATTGGCTGTATGGATGAGGAAGGTTATAAATTTCACAGCTGAGTCAGCCGGAAGAGATTTGTTTTCTGTGACATCCTCAACCTTTATAAGGGATGATAAAAAGGTTTTCTGACCGTGGGAGATGTCCTGCATGTTTAAGATTTTGTTTGAAAATATTTTAAATGCGTCGCTGTCCTGGCCAAGTTCCCGGATGGGCCTGTCCATGAGATTAGATCGAACAGCGCTCTCCAACAGGCCAAGATCGCAGCGAGCCAGGTTTTCGGCAAAGGCCCTGCCCGATCCCATCATTTCCCGGATTGTGGAAATGGCAGGACTGTTGCCGGGTGAAAACCATGCTGCAAAGAACCACGCCTGGTCAAGAGTTGAGACCACTGAAGTTTTGATTTGAGAGCCTGAAGGACTTAAAAACGGTGCTGACGGTGTTAAGAAAAGTTTAAGGCCTCTTGAACCTGCCAGTTCCAGTTTTTGATTTATACCGCCGGTGGTGTGGATTTCTCCCGCCCTGTCGATTCTGCCGGTGGCTGTAACGCCGGGATGCAGGGCCAGCTTCTTTAGAAGAGACAGAAACAGCAACGCCAGGGGCAGCCCCAGGGAGGACCCGGTGATCTGAGTCCTGCCAGTGGGGGCAAGCAGCGGGTAGACAACCAGGGAGCCAGAAGCTTGTGGCACAAGGATGCGGGCAGCAGCTTCCGCCGTTTGAACGGCCTCTTTGCTCTTTTCGTCAAAAAGGGGAGCAGCCCAGTCAGGAATAATAGCGACATTGTTTTTAACGGTGAATGTCCCCACCAGTATGCAGAAGTCAGCAAGGTTGTTCCGGCTTTCCACCAGGGGTAGAAACATCTGTCTCCACACTTGTTTGCCGGACAAATCATAACCGGACAAATCATAGTGGGTGTTCTCCGTTAACCAGGAGACAAGCCAGGCGGGCGTGGATTTTTGAAAGCACCTTGCCTCGGACACAAGGGCAAGAACCACAAACTCCATGAGGCTGGGGCTCTGGGAGAGAAAACATTGGATCTGATCAAACAGGAGTTCAAATTCATCCCTTGAAATATTTCGCCATAACCCGGGGCGGCCGCTTTTCAGCACAGACATCATCTGTGTGAAAGACCCGTTTCTGGCAAGAAAGGCCAGTTGGCGAATTCGGCCGCCCATTCTAAATTTTTTGACAGAATAAAGCGGTTTTAAGTATGCCTGTCAGGCAGTCGTCGACTTCAAATGCTGCGGAAAGGGAGCGGTATTCCATGGCAACCTTGACCTCAACCGGTAGGATTATCTCTCCTGATCTGAGTTTGAGATGGGAGTATCCGTAAACTCCTTCCCAGGGCACTGGAAGTTCAGGCAAAAAAATGGAATAGGCGATTCCGACCTCTGTTCGTACACATTCGGCCTCGGCCCTGACCGCTCTGACCTCGTTGATCTTCCCTTTTTCATATATATAGAGATTTGCATAGTAATACATAAAATCTTCGGAAGCAGCAGCCATTGGATAATAATCATCGGGAAGCACTGCCCCGGCAAAGATATCCCACAGATTATCAGGGGCATCTTTCCAGTGTATTCCTGGCGCCTTGTTCTTAAGGTCTGCTATCAGGGTTGTTCTGTCGATAAAATGGAAAACCGGCGGCAAGGTTTTGTCTTCGTTAAAAAACTGCGCTGTCTCTTGTTCGTATTGTCTGAAAAGGGCTCTTGGCCCGTCCGGCTTTATTGGAACGAGCAAAGGGGCAAATTCCGGGCTGTAATCAGGATCTTTGTGCATGGTAACTACTGCGTCCACAATGTGCTGGTCTTTTTGATATAGAATTCTACCAAGGGATTCCATCTTTACATGGAAAATGTTCCAGGTTTCAATACACAATGATCCTGTTGTCAGATTTTCTATTACAAGGTCGCCAGGGCCTGCCAGGGCAGGCTCTGAAAAGATCTGAGCAACGGGAATATATTCCTCAGAAGCGCTTTTTTGTTTCAGCACCATGACCGCCGGGGGGGAGTAATAGAATCCTTTGTCCCACGGGTTCTCTTTTGTTTTGAGAATTCGAATCTCTCCCGGTTTGACCTCTGGTTCCTTACCCGTTTGCTCCAAAGTTTCCGGTATGTTTGAAAGCTTTCGATTTCCGGATGAAAAGTGGTCTGGAAAGGTTTTTAAAAAATGCTCTTCAAACACATTCCAGGCGTCGAGGTCATCTTTCAGGTCGTCTTTCGGATCTATTTCGCAAAAGGGACAGATCCGGCAGTGGTCCTTATATTGTTTTTCCCATTGGGCCATATGTTTTATGGAACAGGGCGGACAGCGTCTTTGGCGTATGGCAGATTTTAGAGCATCCCTGCGTGATACCATGGCAATTATCCTTGTGTTGTCATTTTTGTCAGTTCTGTCATCTTAAACGGCTTTTAATGTAAAATTTCTAATTTTCTGTGACAGTATCTGGCAGAGTTTTTCAAGAAAGAGTAACGATGCATCGCTGTTGTGCTCCCAGGAAAAGGGCATCAAAAATTCCGAGAGCTTTTTTTTGATCTGCTCTTTCTGATAGGTTGCAAAGGATTTTCGCTTCATCTGCTTTTTGACTTCATCGTGGGAGAGTCCTTGACAGTGGTAGAAAAAAAAGATCTGGCAATCCATGTCATTAAGTCTGTTGGAAAATGCTGAAGCACAGCTTACAGCCTCGGTTTCATCCCCGGGACACCGCCCGTTCTGTTCCCCGTCATAGGGTTCGCAATAAAAGGCGACAGGGGTGTATTTGCCTATCCAGTCGATAAACATTTTAAGGGGAATAACAGGAGAACAGCCGTTAAAAATTGCCTCAACCTGGGAGATAAAGTATTCGGCGAGGGGGATCAGAAATTTTCTTTGATTCACCAAAGCATAGTCAGCGCCAGGACAGATGGTGTCTGGAAAGGGAATTTCTTTTAGATCGTCATCGGTTAAAAAGACACTCCCCGGTGAAACAGCGTGTTTTTTCCAAAAGCAAAAAATCTTTGGAGAGATTGCCTTTGTGGGATCTGCCTTTGTAGGGTCTGCTTTTGCAGTGCTGGAAGGCGAACTGAAAAGAGTCGATTCTCTTATGGCTGCCTGGGCGTTACGATAGAGTTTTTTATAGGGATCTTTTGTTCTAGCCTCGTCGATAATGCTGTTTATAAAGGCCCGTCTCAGTTCAGGGACCATAAATTGACCTTTTCTGCATATCAGTTGATGCACCCGATTCGTATCTGAGATAAAGATAAATAAACGGCTCAAAAGTTCATCAACCCTGTCTTTTTTGTCATTGGTATGACAATCGAAAAAAAGCATGGGGGCCAGTCCCTTGGATTGGATCTCTCTGAGGGATCGGTCTGCAATTTTTTGCAGAAACGGGATAGTATCTTTTTCTTTCAGCCATTTTTGTACTGCAATATGTTCAGGCGTCATGTCCATGGGTTTGTTATTGTATGAAAAGAGTCTTTTGTAAATAGGAAAGATTTAAAAAGATCATTTCAAAATCACGAATAATAAAAAGGCATCGATCTGGCCGATTCATACCAGTCAAAGGTGTCATTCAATGACATATATTTTTGGATCCCAAGCCGGTTAAGGTTTTTTGAAATTCCCGGCACTTTTTTTTCAAGCATTTTCATTTCATCCACAAGGTTAAACCTTGACCGTTTGCCCATTTCTTTTCTGCATGCGTGGATCAGGATTTTTATGGGAAGTTTAATAACATCTATGGTAAAGCCCTGGTTCTCGCCCATGGCGGCACGTTCAAACAGTACCAGGGCCGTGTTCAAATCACCTTTTATTGCATAGATTACCCCCAGCCATTTCATGGTAAGAAAAATGGGGTAGTTAACTGATGTTTCTTCCTGGAGCAATTGATTTTTAAGCTCACCTTCACCGGTGATCTCCATATTATGCCTGAGGCCAAGCACACAGACGTAGAGTCTGTGAAGAAGAAAAAAACCGCTCTTTTGAGAGCTGAAAGCATCCAGTTCAGATAAGTCAAAAAGTTTTTTTCTGCTGGATTTAGGGGACTGAGTTTCCAACATGAAACTGTCCGCAGTTTTTTCAAGATCGCCCCGTTTAAAATAAAAAGAGGTCAGATAGCCCATGCCCTGGACCCAGAAAGGGGAGCCCGCTACACAGTTATTTACATCATTTTTCAGATGTTGTTCGGCTTCATCATGGTAAATCTCTCCTTCAGGGTAATCGCACAAAAAACCGTACATCTGTCCGATGGATCCCTCAAGTCTGGCCCTTGTTTCGTCAATCCTTGCCTCTGTACCGGGATTTTCTTTCAGGGAAAACATCCGATCATACCTTTGAATCTCTTCACTCAGATATTCCTCCACCTCTTCGAACCTGAATACGTTGAATGCCGCCGATTGAACCATGAAAAGGACCGTTTCCAGACGCTCCTGGGCAGCGTTGTACATGCTGTCGAAGATTTCTGCGCCGTGTTTGTCAAGAAAATCAAGGTGGCGTTGAACATCTGCAAGGTCAACTTCACCCTTGTGGCATGAAATGATGATGCGGCTTCGTGCTGAAACAGCCTTGATTCTTCTGGTGTTCAACTGTTTTTCAACTTCATCAAGCAGCGTTTTTATGAAATCAAGATTTTCATACCTGTTCGGGTCTTGAATTAATTTTTCGTCTATATACGATTTTAATTCATTTTCAAACAATCGACTGTCTTCAGAGTCGATTGTTCTGCACATGCCTTCAACAACTTTTCTTAGATCATTATTTTGTGGGTTTGCGGCAAGGTTCTCAAATCCAAGCATCAGCCCCATGGTATGGTCTTGATCAAAAAGATGTTTTATCCTGGAAACGGCCCGGTTGGAGAGATAGGTAAACGCCTTATGGATGCTGAATCGTTTAACCCTGTCTTGTTTTTTATACTCTTCGAGATAGTTGTTCTTTTCTTCTCGCAAAGCGCCGCAGAACAAATCCGCAACCGCAAGGGGTAGAGATCTTCTTGCACTCTCCATGGTGATTTTTATTCTTTCAGCCATGGATTTGTCCGCAAACACTTCGGTAATTTCACCTATCAGGTTGTCGCAGATATTACGTTCATATTCATTGCTGTTCTCGAACCCGTATTCGCCCATCAACTGCCGGATCCTTCGAGAGGCAATTAAGATCTCAGCACAGTCCTCTTTTTTCAACTCTATCCTGTCAAGGATTTGGAGAATTGTTGCCCTCAGTATTTCAATATAGGCGGCCTGCTCATTTGCATAGTATCTTGGGAAACCCGTTGATCTGAAAGCAAAGAGAACCTTTTTATCCAGGCTGTCAAAAATGGAGGTCATCATTGGTTGAACCCAGCTGACCGGGATGGTTATTGTGCTGTCAGCATTGGTTCTGCGTTCCGGCCTGTGCAGGGGAATAAAATGAAGATCGTCGGGAATTTTTAAAATATACTCTTTGCCTGAAGTTTCCTCGATATCCCGGTTATGGGGGGCAACCGCATTGTCTATCGTTTGCTTCAAATTATGGGGGAAAGTCCCGGAACTAACCCACCCGGCTATAAAATCTGTATTGTATCTTACCTTTGACTTTTTCCCAAAGTTACCGGTTTCATCGATGAATATATGATATTTCATACAACTCCTAGTCAGATGTTGAATTTCGAATTCACAGAAAAGATTTTACACTAACTATTGTCAAGACCGATTCTGTATTCCATTTCTCAATCATTCCTTTACTTCTTTATAATCTAAAGTTAGTAGGTTATTGTCTGAAAAGTTTTTTTTGTAAATGAAAAATGTTGAAACAAATGATTTCAAAGCCGTAAAAGATTTCAGAACAGGCCGTCAGATAAATCGATTCATAAACGGTTTAAAAATATAACAAGCAAAGAGAGCCAGAAAATGGAATTTGGAAACTATCGTTTTTTGATTAAATTGACAGACGACGCCTTTCTTCCCTACTACAAGGGGTCAACATTTCGGGGACTTCTTGGCCATGCCATGCGAAGTGTCGTCTGTCCTTTAAAGCGTAACGAATGTTCATCCTGCATTCTTTGTTCCACCTGTACCTATGCCCTTGTTTTTGAAACGGGCCTTGTATTGGCTTTACCGCATACCCCCAGGGTTTCGGCCCCTCCCCACCCCATGGTGCTGGAGCCGCCCCTGACGGAAAAAAGAGAGTTTAAAAAAGGCGAAACCCTGGAGTGCGGTCTGCTTTTGTTCGGAAAGATCAACAAGAATTTACCTTGTTTTATCCATGCCTTTGGTGAAATGGGCAGGATCGGCATTGGCAAGAAAATAGGGGGTAAAAGAGCAGGCTTTGTTCTGGAAAGGGTATCGTCCAGCAACGAGGTCATTTTCTCTAAAGATAACGGTGTCGTTTCAATGCCCCAACCCCTGGATTTAATTTTCAGTTTAGACAGGCAGGACAACTCTTTTTCAGATTGTTTGAAAATCCAGATGGTAACGCCGTTAAGGATATTAAAGGGCAATGCAGGCAAGGCAGACCTTTCGTTTCCCTTGCTTTTAAGATCCATGATTCGACGAACCACCTCCCTTTTAAATGCCTATGGCCAGGGAGAACCCCGGGGAGATTATGCCCTGCTCGTTAAAAAGGCTGAAGAGGTGAATCATGCTGAACTTCGATCTCCTCCTTTTAAAAATGCTCTTCGTTAATGGTGGCGGCTGACCCAGGGAAATCTGTTTGCCGGGGAGTTGTTAAAGTCGGAACAAAAGTTGTTCGGCGGCGTAAATGACAAGGCAAGCCGCAGCCTTGTGGATATAGTGGTTACGGGTGATGTGGTTACAGGTTCCCTTAATGAAAGGATAGATATTGGTTTTAAAGTAAATCCTGAAGCTAATGGCAGGAAAGCCAGCCTGGCAGCTTACCTGGGAATGGGACCGGTTCATTTTACAGGGAAATTTGAAAAGGCACCGATTCTTCCGGGGCAGATATTTAAGTTCAAGGAGCTATGGAGACAGATTTTTTGAAAGACCGACAACCAACTCCGTAAATAAAGTTAACTGCAAAAAATAACACCAGGAGAATATTCGCCATGAAATTCGGGAAATATCTGTTTCACATCACACTGACCCAGGACGCTTTATTACCAGCGTATAAAGGGTCCACATTCAGAGGGCTTTTGGGTCATGCGTTGAAACGAACCGTGTGTGCGCTTAAAAACCAAACCTGCGCCGCCTGTATTTTAAGGCAAAACTGCACCTATGCCCTTGTCTTTGAAACAGCCCATGCACTGCCGGCTCCGGAAAACGGTAAGATCTCTGTTCCACCCCACCCCATGGTTCTGGAACCGCCTTTAACGGAAAAAAGAAACTTCACTGCCGGGGATACCCTGACCTGCGGCATGGTTCTTTTCGGAGACTTGAACCGGAACCTGCCCTATTTTATTTATGCCTTTGACCAGATGGGACGCATCGGCCTGGGTAAAAGTTTAAACGGCAGCCGTGCCGGGTTTACCCTGGCATCTGTATCCTTTGGCGATAAAACTGTTTATTCAAAAGAGGATGGTCGGGTGACATTGCCGGAAGTACTGCCAACGTTTGATCTGAACCCGGATCAGAACGAAAGTCCGGGTCATCTCACACTGAATCTGCAGACTCCGTTCAGAGTGAGCACGAAAACAGGTCGGGAACCTGATCTGCCCTTTGATCTTTTAATGCGTTCCCTGATCCGCCGGTGTACCGCCCTGTTAAATACCTACGGAGACGGCGAGCCAGCCCTTAATTATCCGGAAATTGCGAAAAAAGCAAGTCAGGTACGCCTTACCGACAACCGCCTGGCCTGGTTTGACTGGCAGCGGTATTCCTCCCGCCAGGAGAAAAAAATGTACATGGGCGGGCTCCTCGGGCAGGCGGCCTACCAGGGAGACCTTGGGCCTTTTCTGCCTTTTCTTCGCATGGCTGAAACTGTTCATGCCGGAAAAAATACGGCTTTTGGGCTTGGCAAAATAAAACTGGAGACAAGGAACCAATGAATGTCGAAGAAAAGACAGCACCTGAAAAAATGTTTTTGATGTTTAATCATACTCTTTCCAGGCTTCAGGAAACTGATGCACGAAATGTCTGGGGAGCACAACTGCAGTTTGTGGAGATGCTAACGCAGTTGAAGGCGCTCTGGTCACAGATCCCCGCAGATAAAAAAGATCTTTTTGACACGCTGGCCCCTTTTCGAGCATGGCTTGAAAAGGAATCCAGCCCCAATGATATTGTCTTAATTCAAGGGGATTTCGGTGCCGCCTGGCTCATGGTCAAATATGCATTAAACAGCAGTCTTGTACCGGTTTATTCTGTTACCATCAGGCAGGCCAGGGAGGAAACTGCACCGGACGGCACCGTGAAAAATATTCATTTTTTTAAACATCAAAGGTTTCGATTATACGGCGCATAGCAGCCACGGGTTGATCTGATCTGTCAACACCCAGATTTAACCCATAACAACAAAACAATTCAGCATGTTGTTTTTCTTTTCATAAAAAAACAGGAGAAAATATGGCTAATATCTTTATCAGTTTTCTTGGCATCGGCAAATATGATAAGACACCTGGGTATGCCTTGGCCGAATATGTGTGGAAGGAAAAAACAGCCCAAAGCATAACCTGCCGTTTTGCCCAGACCGCTATTCTTGCAGCCTTGGAAACGTCTGAAAATCAAAATGATACCGTGGATCGGGCTGTCCTGTTCTGCACCCGGGAATCCTATAAAAAGCATCTGAATCTGTTAGAGGATGAATTTAAAAAACATCTTAAACAGAAGCCGGAAATTATCATCCCGGACCTGGTGCCGACGGATATGACCGCTGACAACCAGTGGGGCTGGTTTGAACAACTCCTGGACAACGTGGGGGTTGGGGATAGACTTGTTATTGATTTTACCCATGGGATGCGGGCGGTTCCCATTATATTTTCCAGCGCCATTGGTTTTCTTACAAGGGCTAAGGAGATCACCCTGAATCATGCCCTGTATGCCTGGTATGACCAAAATCGAAAAGACAAACCCCACCCCATTGTGGACATGAAAGACTTTTACGTAATCAATGATTGGGCAGAATCCGTGGCCCGCCTAACTGACGATGCCGATGCCAGAAAATTGGGGGAAATGGCAAAACAATCCCAGGTGGATGCCCTGGCCCCCCTGGCAGATGAAAACCTGATAGTCGCGTTCCAGGAAATGACCGACTGCATCCGAAACGTGGACGTGAACAATATATCCCGAAAGGTTAATGATGCCCTGGCATATGTCCAAAACAGCCGCACCCAGGTGGGTGGTTCGGCCCGGCTGATGTTGGATCTTGTCTGGGAAAAATTTTGCGCCCTGGCCACGGACTATCCTCCCAGCGGTCGATATGATCAGCCATATTTTGAAACCCAGATTAAAATTATCGAAGTTCTTATGGAACACCGGCTTTTCATGCAGGCGTTTACGGTTATGCGCGAGCTTGTTGGAGCTATTGGTATGGCCGGTGTCGGTGGCAAATATGCCAGGAAAGAAATGGTCTCAAGCGACGGCAAAAAATACAGAAAACGATTTCCCGAAGTATTTGTTAATATGATGCAGTTTCCAATTGATAAATGGAAGTTTTCCGGTCTGAACGAAGATGATCGCCTGAAATTGATGCCATGGTTTGAAAAGCTGCAAACGGCCGGCATCGAACCCCAGCTTCGGGAGATTGTCGATGAAATAGTCAAAATACGCAATGGGTTTGACCATGCATGGACTTCAGAAAATGCTGCATTCCCTGACATCGAAAATAAAGGGAAAAAATATTTAACGGTATTACACGACATTGTACGTCAAATGACGAAACAGGAGTTATTTTCTGAATGACATATAATTGGGTAAGCAGTTTGATGCACAAGCACAACCCTGTTTAAAAAAACCATACGGAGAGGCTTATGAACAAAACTACATTAAAAATAGCCATGGCCGCTTTTTTCCACGATCTGGGAAAATTTATTGACCCCAGAATGCTGGAATTGCCGGCAGGGTACGCCGATAAAAATGCAGGCGTTTTTCTACCGTCATTTAATGGGAAATATTCCCACTGGCATGCCTTGTACACAGCCGGGTTTATTGAAAAAGCATCACCGCATCTTCCTTCTGAACTTAACACCGGAAACTTTGGGGACGGGGATGCATTTATCAGGCTGGCTGCCGCCCACCATGATCCCTCATCTGTCATGGAATGGATTGTTGCTCTTGCGGATCGCATCAGCAGCGGCATGGACAGAGAAACCTTTGACAGGGAGAGCACACAGTCTGTTCAGTTTAAAGATTATAAAACCACCCGGCTTTTACCTGTGTTTGAACATATGATTCTGGATGATGATCCAGAACCTTTGACAGCAGAAAAATGCAGTTTCAGGTATCCGTTGAAACCATTGACAGCCGAATCTATTTTTCCGGTTGAGCAGGCAAGCAATTTGCCGACAAACCGTGCGTCTGCCGCTGCTGAATATCAGGCTCTCACAAAAGAATTTCTGGCGCAAATGGAAAGACTGGCTCACATGGAAACAAACACAGCGCTCTGGTTTGAACATTTTGATTCCCTGGTTAAGGAATATACCTGGGCTGTTCCTGCGGCACGGGTGGGAAAGGTGATACCGGATGTTTCCCTGTATGACCATTTGAGGACAACGGCGGCAATTGCCGCAGCAATATATCTGTTCCATGCAGATTCCGATACATTGGAACCTGGGGCAGTTCAAAATCTTGGCGATGAAAAATTTTTACTGATTTCCGGCAGTTTCAGCGGCATCCAGAATTTTATCTTTTCCAGCGGCGGGGAATCTGCCAAATACCGATCAAAAATAATGCGGGGTCGTTCTTTTTATGTTTCCCTGCTTTCCGAATTTGCCGCACAGCTTTTATGCAAAAAAATCGGACTGCCCCATACGTCCGTGATTTTTAATGCCGGCGGAAGGTTTACCCTGCTGGCGCCTAAAACGGATAAAGCTGTCAGCGCCCTTGCTGCAGCTGAAAAAGAGATCAACGACTGGCTGGTGGCACGAACTTTTGGTGAAACCAGTATGGTCTTTTCATCTGTTGCCGCAAAAAGCCGTGACTTTGAATCAACCCATTTTTCAGCATTGTGGGAACGGTTGGTAAAAGCAGGGGATGAAAAAAAATATTCAAGACTGGACCTGGCCAATTATGGTGGTGCAGTAGAAGATTATCTGGACAGGTTCTGCAATGATCTCTCTTCTGCTGTTTGCCAGTTATGTGGCAAACGTCCTGCCGGGCGCAATATTTCAGTGCATGAGCTCCCCTGCTGTGCCCTGTGCCGGGATCATGTATTTATCGGGGAGAATCTTGTAAAACATCCTTATCTGTTTATCACTGAAAAAGACGCAGGTTTTTCGGGAAAACGGCTTTTTGATCCTGTTTTTGACAAGTTTCAACTTTATTTTTCAAAAGATGATCCCGCCGGGATCTCCGGTTCTTCTGCAATATTGAAGTACTGGTGTCTTGATGCCGGACAGGCGGATTCGGATTTTGCCAGGGTCACCCACCGGCATCTTAACGGGTATGTACCTGTATATTCGAGTACAGACCAGGGGGACGATGCAGAATCGGGCATGCCTAAAACGTTGAACGACCTTGCCGCTGCCGCCGCAACGAACGGTCAGGGGGTAGAGGCGCTGGGCGTTCTTAAGGCAGATGTGGATAATCTGGGGCTGCTTATGGCATGCGGATTAAGAAAACATCTTTACACTGTATCTCGAATGGCTTGCATAAGCCGTCAAATGGACCATTTTTTCTCCCTTTTCCTGCCGGACTTTCTGCTGAACTCGGAAAAATTTCAAAACATATATACTGTATTTGCCGGCGGTGATGATCTTTTTCTGATCGGGCCGTGGAATTGTATTATCGAACTGTCCAGGGTTCTAGAAAATAAATTCAAGGCGTATGTGTGTCAAAATGAGAATATAACTTTTTCGGCCGGTATAACCCTCCATAAACCCCACACCCCGATCAATACGCTTGCCAAAGCTTCGGAAGAAGCCCTTGACCGATCTAAGTATGGCGGCAGAAAACGGATTACACTGTTCGGACATACTGTGCCGTGGCCTGTTTTTAAGGAGCTTGATGCGATTCGTGACGAACTTCATCAATGGACGGCTGATCAATGGATCAGCCTGGTTTTTCTCTACCGGATCAACTTTTTTATTGCCATGGCAGAGCAGGAGAAGCTGCTGATAACCTCCTCACAGGAGGGGATACCTCTCGACCAGATGAACTGCACCCAGTGGCGCGCCAAACTTGCATATTCCCTGGAGCGAAGTAACTTGCCCGGCGTTGATCCTGGTCAAAAAAAAGAACGTCTGAACCATATCAGAGAAAAAGTGGCCATGTGGCTGACGGTTTACGGCGGTGATCTCAGAATCGCTCTATGGACTTTACAATACAGTTTAAGAAAGGAGAATAGAAATGGATAAAATAGAGTTCTGGAAAGACCGGGAAAAAAAGATCATTGACCCTGAATTGTTTTCAAAAAAAGCGGAAAGCTTTGCCCTTGAAATTGCAAAGGATAATGAGCAGGTCAGAGGAGTCAACAAAAGAACCCAGTTGAGAAAATTTTTTGATGAGATAGTCAGTCTCAACATGCAGGCCAAAACATCTCCCCATGGGTGGGAAAACATTCTCCCGCTGGTTCATATGGTAACAGCAAAAGCTGCGTATGCCAAAGGGCGTAACCTGATATCAGACAATTTTCTCAATTTTATTAAGGAATCGGTAAACCAGGTAGAGGAGCCTTGTGATCTGGATGTGTTTAACTCTTTTTTTGAATCTTTTATCGGTTTTTACAGACTTCACGGACCCAACAACTAAGCAAAAGGATAATAATATGAAACTTGTAAATATAAAGGAAATTACCGGCACCCTTCAGTTGAAAAGCGGACTTCACATCGGCGCAGGTGACACGGAAATGCGCATTGGCGGCACAGACAATCCTGTTGTGAAACACCCCCACACCAATGAACCCTATATTCCGGGCTCCTCCCTGAAAGGGAAAACCCGGTCGCTTCTTGAGCTGTCCTCGGGCCTTATGGGAATGACCCACGGGGCACCTCTTGGCATAAAAGAGTATATTAAACTTGAAGGTGAGGACAAAAAAACCTGTAAAGCCATTCTTTCTCTCTTTGGTGCCAGCGGGGCCGATGCTGATGAAAAAAATGAAATCGGCGTGACCCGTCTCTCCTTTGCCGATGCCCCCTTGAGTGAATATTGGAAAAGAAAGGCAATGGTATCCCATCTGGCATTTACTGAAGTTAAATCTGAAAATTCAATCAACCGAATCAAGGGAACGGCCCAAAATCCCAGATTTATAGAACGGGTGCCGGCTGAAACAGAGTTCAGCTTTTCCATTACCCTGAAAATACTGCAGGGGGATCAAGGACTTGAAGATCTTTTGTTTAAAGGGCTGAAACTGCTGGAACAGGATGCCCTTGGCGGGTCGGGGAGCCGGGGATACGGTAAAATTAAATTTTTGTTCGACCAACCGGAAATACAGGCAAAATTCGATAACGTATCCCCCCTGGTTTAGGAGGTAAGCATTGGAACTTTATAAAATAACCATCCGCCCGGATTCAGGCTTTGGAACAAGCTTGAAGGGCGATACCCTGTTTGGGCATTTCTGCTGGCAGGCCGCCCATGACCCAAACCTTTTGAAAACAGATCTGGATACGGTCATTGAACAATACGCCCGAAAACCCTTTGCTGTTTTTTCCTCTGCCGTGCCGATGGATCCAGCTCAAGGCGCCTTCCATTATTTTAAACGGCCGGATATTCCCCTGGATTGGTTTTTGTCATCTGATAATTTATCAAAAAAAGAAAAAATTCTGGCGGCCAAGGAGTTAAAAGGTAAAAAACGGCTCAAGGGCAATCCCGATTTGATCCTTGACGCAGCCCAGGCAAATCTTGCAGCCGATACAGATTTTAAGGATAATGGTATTGCTGAAACCGGGACAACTGTCCACAACACCATTAACCGGGTGACCGGCACAACAGGGAAAGGCCGCTTTGCGCCGTTTGAAACCTCTGTCTCCTGGTTTTATTCAGGTGTTCTTCTCTCTTTGTTTATCCTGACAGACCCTGAAATTCTTGATAAGGAGAGCCTGGTCAAAGGGTTGTCAAGAATCGGAAAATTCGGTTTTGGGCGGGATGCCTCCACAGGCATGGGGCGGTTTAAAATTGTTGACACCTGTCCGCTTCCCCTGCCGGATCTGTCCAGGGGCGACGCTCTTTACACCCTTGCCCCTTGTCTGCCGACAAAAAGCCGGTTCAATAAAATCTGGTTCACCCCGTTTGTCCGATTCGGTAAACACGGGGACTTGCTGGCAGGCGTGCGCCAGCCATTTAAAAATCCTGTAATCATGGCTGATGAGGGCGCTGTCTGCATTCCGGCCCAAAATATTGAAACCCCATACATCGGCTGTGCTGTCACCAATGTATCAAAGGCCATGCCTGAAACCGTTGTGCAGGCGTATGCACCTGTGCTGCCCATCCGTCTGGGAGGTCACCATGAGAAAAACTTATAAATGCGTTATTTCTGTTAACTCTCCTTTACACATCGGCTGTGACGAGGTGTATGAACCCATGGGATTTGTGCTGGATGAGGAACAAAATGAACTGATAGTCTTTGATCCCGTATCGTTTATAAACAATTTATCCCAGGCAGACAAAAGTACCTTTTCTTCCCTCTGCTGTTCAGGGGATCTTTTGTCAATACTTCGAATTTATAAGTTTTTCCAGGGCAGGAAAGCCCAGGGCAGAAGGGTCAGTGTGGCCCCGGCCTTTATAAAGCATTATAATAATACATTAAAAATTCCCGAAAATAAAATCCAGCAGGAACTCAACAAATTTGTTATCGAGCGTACGGCATTTCGAGTGGCTGACGATCGCCCTTTTATACCAGGCTCGTCCATCAAAGGGGCCTTGAGGACAGGCTACTTGAATCATGTATGCGGCGGAAAAAATATGAGGCAAAGAGATGCCGATGCCCTTGAAAAAAAACTGCTGGATTATCAATCCATTGAACAGGATCCTTTTGGCCATGTCATGGTATCGGATTTTCAACCGGCCGGAGAAATTAAAACCAGGATCGTGTATGCCGTCAACAAGAAAAAAACGATCTCGGACAAAGAAGCCCGGGGGCCTTATCAGATTCTTGAGGTGATTGAACCTGGATCAGCCTTTACAGGCGAGATAACAATTAGACAGCCAGCACCTGAAGCCCCTGTCCGGAAGCCGATTCAGCTGAAAACCCTTTTATCCGGCACCCACAGCTTTTATGCAGGGGAACACGAAAGGGAAAATCAGGAACTTAACGCCATGGGTGTTCCTGTCCAAAATTTTATTCAAACAGACATCTTGTTGATGCGTATGGGACGTCACTGCGGTGCTGAATCCGTCACCATTGCCGGAAACCGGGACATAAAAATTATGAAAGGCCCCAGAACAAGACCCGATTCCCTTGATCATGCTACAACCTTGTGGCTGGCGTCTCCTGCCCGGGAAAATAAAAACGTTAAAGAATTTCATCCTTTTGGCTGGGTTGGTATTTCCCGTCTTGATACAGACCTTCAAACCCGGTTGTCCGAACAAGAAGGTGCCTATGCTGTCGTGAAGGCTCAAGAGGAGGAAAAACAGCTGGCTGAAATGGAGCTGCAGATTCAAAAGGCCGTTGAGGCCCAAAAAGAGCTGGAAGAGAAGGCGGCCCGGGAAGCGGCTGAAGCAGCGGAAAGTAAAAAGAGGCAAAAAGAGCTGGAAGCCATGTCTCCCCAGGACCGGGAATTTGCTGAAATATTTGATGAAGATCCGGTGATTGAAAATAAGGTGGTTGAACTCTATAACCGGCTCGATGAAATGGGAGATGATTTCAGGATCAAGTGCGCTGAAAAGATAAAAGCGTTTTATATCAGTGAAAACAAATGGAAAGTTAATAAGAAAAAGAAAAAACAGTTTGCTAAGGTTCAGCATCTTAAAGCCATTCTGGGAGAATCATGATGTTTAAACAACTTAAACAAAAGTGGGTGCAATATGTTGAATAAATTAACCAGGAGCTTCATTAAATGTTTTTTCTGCTCTGCTGTGTTTTGTTGATAGCCGTGTCCGGTACAGTGCTGTAATTCAGAATGACTGCCCCGATTAGAGGGGATTAAAACAGACAGGGATAGCTCGACAGAATGCTCAATGTTGTGGGTCAGAACCATTGCCCCGATTATAGAGCAAAGGCCGCTTCATTGGCGTTGCTTGACGATTGGTTGAGATGAGAAGAAAAAAAGAGGAGAAAAAAATGGCTAAGGCGTTTATTTCATTTTTAGGAACCAGCGATTATCTAAACTGTAGATATAGTTTGAACGACACCCCCGGTGAAATCGTCAAATATGTTCAGGAGGATCTTGTCCGGCGGTGCTGCATGGACTGGAATTCCCATGACGAGATTAGAATATTTACAACAGCCGAGGCCGTGGGAAAAAATTGGCAGGATAACGGCCATGCGGATTGGAAAACCAAGAAGGAAAAAATCTCTACCGGTCTTGAAAACAGATTTAAAGCGCTTGGGATAGATGCAGCCATCAAACGGATTGACATCCCAAAAGGAGATAATGAAGAACAAATCTGGGAGATTTTCAACAAGGTCTTTTCTACCTTGAGAGAAGATGAAGAGATCGTGATCGACATCACCCACGGGTTTCGGTCTCTTCCAGTACTGCTAATGACACTCATCGGATATTCCAGGCTATTAAAAAACATCTCTGTTTCCGGTATCTATTATGGGGCCTTTGAGGTACTGGGAGACTTTACCGCAGCAAACAAAATACCCGAAGATGAGCGAATCGCCCCCATATTTGATCTCACAAGTTTTGAGAAGATTATCGAGTGGACCCAAGCTACTCAGGGGTTTGTGAAAAACGGAACGGCTAAAGATTTGAAGCACCTTGCGAGTAAACGGATAAACCCTGTTTTAAAGGAATCCCGGGGAGCTGATTCTGCTGCAAAGGCAATGGATACGATTGTTAATGGAATAGAAATGATTTGTCAGAACATTCTTGTGAACAGGGGAACTGAAATTTTACACTATGATTATGAAAAAATTAAAGACCAACTTCAAAAACTCCGGCAGGAAGATGTTTTCATAGCTCCCCTGGCTCCTCTTTTTGTTGTAATTGAAGAAAAAATAGATGGCTTTGCAAAGGATGATATAAATAATGGTTTCAGGGCCGTTGACTGGTGTGTTTCCCATGGAATGATTCAGCAGGCCATCACCATGCTCCAGGAGAATATGGCAACTTTTTTGCTTACTCAGGTTGGTGAAGATTGGGGGGTAGAAAAAAATCGAGATGCGGTTTCATTGACCATGAATTTAGTGTCGCAAAAGAAATCAAACTTGGATGTTGATTCTGATGTTGATGATGCACAGCGTCAACTAATAAAAAAACTTATGGTCAATCCTATCCTTCTTAAACTCTATAAATCCTATGAACAGTTGAGGAGTATTCGTAATGATGTGAACCATGGCGGGTTTAGAACGGAGGAAAACAAAAAGGCAAGTTCAAGTCAGTCAATCCAGGATAAGTTTGGGCAATCTTATACCGAGATTAGGAGAGCTTTATGTAACCCTTTTGTTCCTTCTTAAACTCATTGAACAGGTAAAAGGTAGCGATGTTTATACTGATCTGTTTTGATATTGTTGACGACAAGGTGAGATATAGAGCCGTTAAGCTTTTAAAGGGGTATGGGGTAAGAGTGCAAAAATCGGTGTTTGAGTGTGCCAACATCACGGAACACAGGTTCTTGAAACTAAAATCAGGGCTTGAGGATGTGATTGATCACACCGAAGATACCGTCAGGTTTTACCCCATATGCCGGGCCTGCATTGCAGGTGTTGAGTTTTCCGGTGTTGGGAGCTCTCCCCTGACGGATAAATTCAGGGTCACCTGATAAACTTAAAAAATAATTTTGAAAGAAAAGAATCCATAGCCGTATTACCTCCCAGATAATAAAATTCAATACATTGACATTTTCAGGGAGATTCTTTATGGGCAAAACGATCCAGACCAACGGTTATTTTAACAACATTCCCCAGGATATCTGCACGCAGCTCCCTCTTCCTCAATTCTATGAGAAACTCGAAACCCACAGGCATGTTCAGGATACTTTGAGCTATTCCGAAGCACAGCTTGGCGGTTATTTCCACAAATATTTTCCAAGAAGCTATACTGAAACCTTTACAGTTATGAGCCAGCTTGTCCATTTTTCTCAAAAATATCGCAAGATCCTTTTAGAAAAACAGTGCCTGACTCTCCTTGATATTGGTGCAGGCATTGGAGGGAACATGATTGGAATGCTCAAGTATATCAGTGCAGCCTTTCCCAGGGTGGAATCGGTCCAGATTGATTCTGTAGACGGTAACAAAGGTGCCCTGGATTATCAGGCCCGTCTTATCAGAAATCTGAACCTCAACTTTACAGTCGCCTTTAATCGTGTCCATCATGTTTTTTCTCCTGGGACTCTGATTAGAGAACTGGGCAATCTTGTCTCTGTCGCTTACGGGTACGATATTGTCATGGCAAGCAAGTTTATCAACGAATTTTACAGGAAAGACAATGGCATCGGTGGGCTGTACGGCAGTTTTATCGAGTTGGGCGATGTTTTGTTGAATAAAGAGGGCATCTTGATGATTACCGAGCTGACAGATAGCTTGCCCGGCTATGGACATCTTAATATGGCTTTTAACCGGGAGACTGTATCTTACTATCAGTCATGTTCCAATCCCCTGAACCAGGTATTCCCAATCCAGTGTCACCTGTGGCGGGATTGCTGTGAGGATGGCGATAGATGCTTTGTTCAGCAGCGCTATCTTTCCGACTATGCAAAAGCCTTTACACAGGTTTTCTGCAGGAGAGATTTTGGGAACGAGTTTTACAGTGAGACCTATCTGCATGGTCAGAAAAAAGCACCTGTCCGGATCAAGAGTACAAGACGGAACGGAGGGCACTTCTGTTACCAGGGCAAGCTGCGTGACACAGCTGAATTATCATGATAAACAGCTGAGACTTAACCATGAGTACCGTTATTGTAAACAAGGAGTCCCCATGAGTATTAAATGGCCCCAAACCACCGTTGAAACCCCGGAAGGGCCTTGTACCGCAATTGCCCCCTGGATCATATCTGCAAGCCGTGCAACGGATATTCCAGCTTTTTACGGTGAATGGTTTTTTGATAGGCTTGAAAAGGGTTATGTTCAGTGGATCAATCCCTTTAACCGGCTTAAGCCCCAGTATGTGTCATTTGCCAACACCCGGGCGGTTGTCTTCTGGACAAAGAACCCGAGGCCAATTATTCCGTTGCTCAAACAGCTTAAAACACTTGGCATAGCCTGTTATTTTCAATTTACCCTCAATGATTATGAGGCAGAGGGTTTTGAGCCGGGCGTACCAGCGCTGAGCCAGCGTATTGAAACTTTCCAGGCCCTGTCTGAACTCCTGGGAAAGGAGTGCGTCATCTGGCGTTTCGATCCTCTGCTGATTACAGACAGGAGTGAGCCGGATCAGCTGATTTCAAAGATCCAGCGCCTGGGGGAGATCCTTCACCCCTTTACAGAGAAACTTGTTTTCAGTTTCGCAGATATTGCAAACTATAAAAAAGTGAGGAGCAATCTTGCCAGGCAGGGAGTTGAGTATCGTGATTTTGATACGACTGCCATGACGGACATGGCCAGGAAAATCAGCGATATAAACAGGCCCTGGGGGCTGAAACTTGCCACCTGCGGTGAGGCCGCTGACCTTGCCCCTTTTGGAATTGAACACAACAGGTGCATTGACGATGAGTTGATTCTGCGAATTACCGATGCACCGGGCAGGAGTGTCCAGTTTGAAAAATTTCTCGGGTATGAACGCCAGGGGGATCTGTTTGCTGAACCCCACCAATCCAGGACAAAAAACCTCAAGGATAGGGGTCAGCGCAGGGAGTGCGGCTGTATTTACAGCAAAGACATTGGAAGCTACAACACCTGTCCCCATGGTTGTATCTACTGCTATGCCAACTCTTCGCCTGCGGCTGTTAAAAACAACCGGCTGAAAATCCAGGTGGGAAATCCATCGCTTGCCTCTCGTTGACTCTCCCCCATGGTTTTATTTGATGAGTTTGTGGGCAAATTCTATGGCTTTAGCTCGAACGGACGGATCCATTTCAGAAGGTGTTGTGCACCCGCCAATGAACAACTCGCCGGCGTTGACGGCCTTATGGTACTTTTGCATCCGGCCGAACGCTGTAAATGCTCCTTCAGCATTGTTGTCCCAAGGGCCTGCTCCGGTTAGAAGGAGTGCCTGGCGCTGGCCTTCCACCAGGGATTTGTGGCCGGGCAGGTTGGCGTTTGTGTAAAGGCTGTAGGTTCGGTCGATAACGGCCTTGAGCTGGGCATTTATCCCCCAGAAGTAAAGAGGCGAAGAAAATACCACAGCCTCTGCTCCGATCATTTTTTCCAGGATTTCCAGGATATCATCCTTTTGGACACAGCCCACGGCATCCGGGATTTCCTTGCATTTTTTGCAGCCTATGCAGCCCTTGAGATCTTTTGAATGCAGATAAATAGTTTCCACCTCGTGGCCGTTTGATTTCAGCTCTTCTTCAACCCAATTAAGAACCTTTGCTGTATTTCCCTTTTTGCGGGCTCCTCCCTGGAGCAGTATTACCTTCATTTTGTGTTCTCCTTGATAAGAAACAGCTTTTAGCATTTAGCTAACTGCTATCGTGTTTTATTCTTCGTTGTGTCCGCAGGACATGGGGGTTTTATAGAAAACTCCCGCCGAGGTTGCCGCCACAAAGGGCGACCGCAAGGGATCGCCCCTACTTGCCTCGGCTTATTTTATCGTGTTTCATGTTTCGTTGTGTCTGCCAGGATGTGTTTATAGGAAACTCCCACCGAAGCGTTGTTATTGGAGGAGTTTCCATGTTCGTTGTGGCTGGATGCCTCCCTCGCTCCGGCCGTGCCGGTTATACAAAAATGGAAAGCTGGTCCCTTCTGGCATCTGCATGCTGGATGGTGACGTTGATAATATCCCCGGGTTTCAGGTTCAGGCCAGATGATGAGAGTTTCCATTCCAGCATGTACTCTTTGAGCATCACCATGTAGAAATCTCTTCTCTGATCGAGTACAATGGCTTCGCAGGTGGAACCCTTCATGGACTCAAGATACTTGAAGAGCCAATATCTGCGCCGCAGATATTGAGCCTTGGAGGTGTTGGCAACTGGGATTTCAACGGTCTGGAGGATGGTTTTAAGCTCATCGGTCGTGTATGCCGGTTCGTATCCGAGTATGCTTCGAATTTGACGCTGGGTTAAAAGATCGTAGTAACGTCGAATGGGGGAGGTTGCTGTTACATAGGCCTTTACCCCGAGTCCCGAGTGGTTTTCAGGTTTTATGCCTAGGACTGCCCGGTTGAGCTGTTTTCTCTGCATGCAGTTTAAAAAAAGTGAGGTCTCTATTCCCTGGAAGAGCCGCTTTTTCGGGTCTGGCTGGGAGCGGTATACGGCTGGAATATTGTGGGTGGAGAGGAATTCGGCCATAAGTGTGTTAGCAAGGATCATCATCTCAGACACCAGCATGCGGGACGGGTTTTCCCTGTCTACCTTTGAAATGCCTATTTCGCCGCTATCCTCGATCCAGATGTTCACCTCGGGAAGGGTGATCTGCACCCCGCCTGCCTTGAGTCTTTTTTCCCTCATGACCGTGGCGGCCTTGTAAAGGGTGGTGATGGACTCATCTTCGCCGTTGAGCATGTTGGCCTCGGTGTAGGTCATCTGTTTGTGAACCTTGATGACGCTTGCAACGATCCTGTAATCGATGATTTCAAAAAATCGGTTCAGGTGGACAAAGGTCGTGATGCCCGGCCTGATCTCGCCCTCCTTGAGGCTGCACATGTTTTCAGAAAGGCTTGTGGGGAGCATGGGGATTTTATCATCGGGCATGTAGATGGAGCAGCCCCTTGCCCTTGCATCCTGGTCAATGGGGTCGTTGTCCTTGACGAAAAAGCCCACGTCAATTATGTGGATTCCGATTATATAACCATCGTCTTTTTTTTCAAAGCTTATAGCATCGTCATAGTCGTGGGTGGACTGGCCGTCAATGGTGATGATGGGAAGATGGGTCAGGTCGCATCTTAAAGGATCTGATTCAACTGGGCGAGTTTCGGGGTCGATGGTACTGATAATTATTTTTTTGGCCTGTTCCATTACCGAGTCGGGAAAATCGGTGGGGATGTCGAGCCTTATAATGTCGGTGTTTTCATCCTTGTTCCAGATGCCGGTTTTTACAAGGGCTGTAAATATCTGATCGGTTGAATCGGTTCCCGCCTTTGAAAGTATGGCCCTGGCGGTTTGGGCGTTTTTGCTCTCCTTGTCAAAGAGATAGTAATCTTTTAAGATGTCAATGATGCCGGGATCAATGTCGTTGATTTTTACCGTTTGACTATTTAGATCACTTTGATCATTTTTATTGCTGAGAGCCTCTTTGAGCCAGGTTCCGCCCCGCTCGATGAGTAGCTCTAACTCTCTTGCTTCCCTCAGCTGGCGCAGCAGGTTTTCCACCTGCTGCTCTGTATACGGGGTAAATCCATCCTTGCCGAACTTAAAGTAGAGCCTGTCGTTAAAAAAGGCCCTTATCACGGCAGATTCGTTGTCGCAGGTCAAGGGGGGATCGAAGCAGAAACTGGTCATGGTGGGAGCGTCTATCTCCTCTTGTTCCCCATGGAGAAGTTCCCACATTTCTTTGACATTAACTGCTGCGGCAAGGTTTTCCCTTGTAATGGCAAGGCGCTTTAAGGCCTTGACAATAAAGTCCCTGGTACCGGCCATATCAAGGGTCACCTTGCCGATATGGGCAAGCCTGCTTGCCGAAAGGTTTATCTCACGGTTGTTTTCGGTGAGCAAACGCAACCTTTGCTGTTTTACCTGGAGCACAACGGCGCAAATGATTTTCTGCTGGTCTATGTATTCAACAATGCATCCTATATTCATAGCCGCATACATTAGCAGTATGTGTGTTTAAAGTCAATCAGGAGCTCTACATTGTCCGGGACTTTTTGTGTGACAATTTTGCCCTGATCATAATGCCGCTAACCCGTCACAATTGCCGGTTTAGCATTGTACCTGAAGGCTGCCGTTTTAGGGTGTAGTTCAGGGTTGCGCCTCCCTGGCAGAAAGGTTTGCCAAAACTGATGCTGCCATGGTATTAAAGCTAAATCATCGGGTAAAAGAAACGGAAAGTTTAAGATTCAGCATCATTGTACCTGAAACCCGATTGTCGAGTTTCAAGGCAAGGCAGCGAAGAATATCAAATATGAGCAATGAACGGGGACAAACCATAAGGCAGGAAATCATAAGTCATCTTGAAAATGATCGCCTTAATGCCAGGGATATTTCCCAGTTGGTCGGTATCATGGAAAAGGATGTTTATCATCATCTGGCATTTATCGAAAAAACAGCCCGGCAGCAGAAAAAAAGAGTGTGTGTCGATCCCTATTATTGCCTGAATTGCGGATTTGAATTTAAAAACCGTAAATCATTCAAAAAACCAGGCAAGTGTCCGGGGTGCAAAGGAGGCAGAATCGCACCTGCTCTCTTCTGGATCACCAGAATAGATGATTCTAAGTAAGGGTAAGGGAACAGAATAGAATTGAAACCAAGCCAGAAGTCAAACCAGAAATTAAACAGGAACGGTATTCCTGTATTTGACAAAGGAGAGGACCTTTTCTCCATTTTCAGCACTCCCTCCCGGGTCGGTAGAAGGATGGGAGAAGAAAATTCCGACCATGATCGGGAGCAAAATTATGAGCAAAACAGAGAAGAAAATGAGGACTTCGACTCTTCGACTGCCCCTGCCTTAAACAAACGATCAAACCCCAACGATAGGAATGGGCTCCCCATTCTTTCCCGCTCAACGAGCCTTTCAAGGCTCTTTTCCGACAAGGCCGCCTCCAGAACCGAAGAAGAGGAGGACTTTCCCACCCTTTTGGAACAATCCCTCAGGGGTAAAAACGAGGCGGCCCTTTTAAGTGAGAAAAGGGAGAAGGATAGTCCTGACCCTGTACCTCTTAAAAAGCGTCTTAAACGCTATCCTCCCCCCGAGGAAGAGCTCGATCTCCACGGCGATACGGCGGCCCGTGCCCTTGTTCGTTCGGAATCCTTTGTCAGGACCGCCTGGAGGGCGGGAAAGTTCACCCTCACCATCGTGGTGGGCAAGGGGCTTCATTCCGAGTTTGGAGCTGTTCTTCCCGATGTTGTGGAGGATCTCCTTGTCAGACTTAAAAAAGAGGGGGTGGTTCTCTGGTTTGAGTGGGATCGAAAGCGTAAAAGCCAGAGCGGGGCCGTGATCGCCTATCTGAAACAGTTTTAAAATTCTGTCCAGGAATCTCCAGTATTCATCGAAGACAAAAAGAGTCCTATCCCTTTTTTATATGAAACAATGGGTGGGGTTCTGTAATTGTTCAGCATTTATTTTTGAAGCCGCTTAGAATATGTGAAAAATTTATACTGAAATCATTACAATTGTGCAATGAATGTAATAAGTATGTGGTAAACAATGTCTCATCAAGAAAATAGAGTGTTTTATAGATACACACAATTTCTCTATGGTAACCCGTTTGACTGGTGTTTCTATCTAATTACGACTGTGGTTCGATTCTTGCTTCGCATATATGCACAAGTCAAATTTGTTCTGAAAAACAGTATGGAAAGTCATAGAGTCTCATTGGGAGATCCTGTGGTTACCAAAAAACAAAAGGAGAGGTTGGATTATGAAAAAGTTATTAGTCTTATTCGCAGCAGTTTTTTTTATGCAGGCAACTTGCGCTATTGCGGCCACCATCACGTTTAATGGATCTGATATTATGGCCTATGCAACATCGAACAACTCAGGTACGACACCGGTCATTGGTGACGGTAACGTTCAATTCAGCGATGGGACCCAGCAGATAGCGACATATGATAGAACAGGTTCTAATTTTGATTTTTCAGCTTTCAATGGTTGGATTAATAGCTTGGGGGATGGTCAGGGAATTTCCGAGTTCAACCTGTGGCTGCAGGATGGCCATTCGAATCAGGCAACCATGTGGGGAGAAACGCTTGCGCTTTCTGATCCTACTTCCACCAATATTACTCCGTTTGCATCATCCGGATGGACAGCATCTGTATATACCATGGGGAATGAATGGGGGGCACCATGGGTAGGGCATCAGTTTATCACTTACACAGCCGATAGCTCTGCTGATTACCTCAGGTTAAATTCGACAGCTACTTTTGGGTTCGATGCTGATATTATGGGTTATAACGGCGGAACAGGACCCGAATATCAGATGTACATAGGGTCAGGTTCCATTGTTTCTGACGATGGTGCTAATTATTTCCAACGTGCGATCACTGCCAACGTGGTGCCAGAGCCTGGAACGATGATCCTTTTTGGCATCGGTCTTCTTGGCCTTGCAGGAGTGAACAGAAGGAAGAAATAATCAGTTAGAGGATATATAAGTGTTTTAAAGGGCAGGGTCATTACGGTGACTCTGCCCTTATTGTTTTTTGGGAGCTTGACAGGGGTGATTGAACATACCTTATCTTTTGAGCTGGTAGCGACGTACGGCCCGTTTGTGCTCTTCGTAATTTTTTGAAAACTTGTGGGTGGTATCATTTCTGGATACAAAGAAAAGAAAATCGGTTGAGGCGGGGAAAAGTGCCGCCTCAAGGGAGAGCTTCCCGGGGCTTGCGATGGGGCCTTTGGGAAGGCCCTTGATCCTGTACGTGTTGTATTCGGTTGTTGTTTGGAGGTCTTTTCTTGTGATGTTTCCGTTGAAGTCGGGAATTCCATAGATCACGGTGGGATCTGATTCAAGGCGCATCCCCCGTTTTAACCGGTTGTGGAACACCGATGCTATAACCGTCCGTTCGCTGCTGTCACCGGTCTCTTTTTCGATTATCGAGGCAAGGATGACGATCTCGTGGACGGAAAATCCCAGGTCCAGGGTTCTTGCCTGCCACTGGGGGGTATATACTTCGTTGAACCGGTGGACCATCTGTTGGATGATTTGTTGCTGGGGAGTATTCCGCCTGAAAAAATAGGTTTCAGGAAAAAGATACCCCTCCAGGGTGTCTGCGTTGATCTGGAGTTTATCGGCAAATTGGGGGCTTGTTGCAAGGGCCAGGAAATCTTGTTTGGAGCCGAATCCTGAATTTTCAACGATATGGGCTGTCTGCTCAAGGTTCATCCCCTCTGGAATTGTAAGCCTGTGGAGTAAGACGCGTCCCTGTACGAGGGAGGTAAGAATCTGTTCAGGGGTCATGGCTGAAGAGAGTGAGTATTCACCTGCCTGAATTTTTCTGGCCGTCTTTTTGTACCGGACAAGGAGGGTGAACAGGGTATCATTGGTGACAACTTTATTTTGGGCCAGCAGCTTTGATATTGCCTTGAGGCTTTTGCCGGTTTCGATGATAATGACCTGTTGCCGGCCGGTTGCATCGGCAGGGGTATGGATAAAGCGTTTCATCTGCCAGAGCCCAACTGCTGCAAGGGTTGAACCGATCAGGAACAAAATACCAAGGAGTGCTGAGGTTCGTTTTATCCAGGATGTTTTTGGTTTGGTTTTGGATGTCATGGCCCATGGTCTACCCTGTTTCAGCCCCTGTTGTCAAAGATAATCACGGGACAGCAGCCCATTGACATTGACGTGATGCATGGTTAATCCTATGATACTTCTGAAACAGCCGGGAATCCGGTGGAAAATACAAGGGTATAAGCTATGAGACAAGATGAGTATTCAGGTTTTGAACAGGGTCCGATCCGCCCGCCCAGTGAATCCCGGAGTCTTTTGATACGTCTGACCCGGAACTGTCCGTGGAACAGGTGTACCTTTTGTGCGGTGTACAAGGGCACGACTTTTTCACTTAGATCCGTTGAAAACATTATTAGGGACATTGATCTTCTAAGCGGTCATGTCAAGGCCATTGCCAATGAGGTGGATAAAACCGGCGGTAAGGAGATGCACAGGATCAACCGCATGTTTGACGCCCTTGAATCAAACGACAGGATCGCCTTTAATGCGGCCTGGAACTGGTTCTCCACGGGCATGGAGTCTATTTTTCTCCAGGATGCAAATTCACTGATCATGAAACCCGGCGACCTCGTGACCATCCTTGACCACATCAAGTCATGTTTCCCAACGGTAAGGCGGATCACCTCCTATGCCCGTTCCCATACAATAGCAAGGATCAAGCCCCATGACATGGAGAGGATCGCCAGGGCAGGGCTTGACAGAATCCACATAGGCCTCGAATCGGGTTCTGATAGGGTGCTTGCCATGGTTAAAAAGGGGGCTGACAAGGCGACCCATATCAAGGCGGGACTGAGGGTTAAGAATGCGGGAATAGAACTTTCCGAATATGTGATGCCCGGCCTTGGCGGGGTCGGGCTTTCAGAGGAGCATGCACGGGAGAGCGCCGATGCCTTAAACCGGATAAATCCGGATTTCATACGCCTCAGGACCCTGGCCCTGCCATCAAAAAGCCTTCTTGCAACGTCCCATGACCAGGGTAAATTTGAACCCTGCACAGATCTCATGATCGCCCGGGAGTTGCGGCTGTTTATCGACTGCCTTGACGGGATCACGTCCACGGTTAAAAGCGATCATATCCTCAACCTTATCGAGACGGTGGAGGGAAAACTTCCCGGGGAAAAGAATGGAATGCTTGCCAAGATTGACAGTTTTATAACCATGTCACCCCGGGACAGGGTCATTTACCAGGTGGGAAGGCGCATGGGCATGTTCAGGGAGCCTTCGGATATGAACGAGGCGGCTCTTGTCTCAAGGGTGGAAGATATTTGCCAGAGCAATGGAATCACCGAGCATAACGTGGATTCCATGATCCATGGGATAATGAAACGATTTGTCTGATCTTACAGCCCTTTATATCCATGTTCCTTTTTGCGTCAAAAAATGCACCTATTGTGACTTTTATTCCGTCGTGGATCTATGCCTGATGGACGGGTTTGTGCGGTCTCTTACAGGTGAGATTGCATTAAGGGGCGATCGTTCCGCCCATATCGACACCATCTATTTTGGCGGCGGGACCCCCTCTCTTCTCTCTTCTGACCGGATGGAGAGGATTCTCCGGGCCATTGGAAAAAACTTCACCGTATCAGAAGGTTGTGAGATCACCGTGGAGGTCAACCCTGGAACCGTTGATCTTCAATACTTTCAAGCAGTAAGAAAGTCGGGGGTCAACCGTCTTAACCTTGGTATCCAGTCTTTTTCCGATGACAGGCTCGAATTCATGGGTAGAATCCACTCGGCAGCCATTGCTCAGAAGGCCCTTTACCAGGCAAGGGCTGCGGGGTTTGACAACATCGGCCTGGACCTGATCTACGGCCTTCCAGGGGATTCTCACGATGCGTGGATCAAGGATCTTGACACGGCCCTCGGGTTTCATCCAGAGCACATCTCCTGCTACATGCTCTCCTATGAACCAGGCACTCCCATGCACGGTCTTGTTGAAAGGGGAACCATTATCCCCCTTGACGACGGGGCTGTGGCAGGGCTCTTCAGGCTTACCTCAAACTATCTTTGCAGCCATGGGTATATTCATTACGAGATATCTAATTTTGCGGCAGGCACCTCCCACCAATCCAGGCACAATCAAAAGTACTGGAACCACGTGCCCTACCTGGGGTTTGGGCCTTCGGCCCACTCGTTTGAAAACAGGGTGAGATCCTCGAACCACCCGGATCTCTGCCGTTACATAACAGACCTTGATGCCGGACGGCTTCCGGTTGGAGAAACCGAAACCCTGACCAGGGATCAGATATTGATGGAGATGATCATGCTGGGGCTCAGGACCTCCAGGGGGGTTGATTTGAGGGAGTTTAATCGTATCTCACCCCGGGGGTTTCTGGAGATGTTCACCACCGTTGTCACAGATTGTGAGCGCAGGAACTGGGGTAGGGTTGTCAATCAAAGGTTTTTCCTAACCCTGGACGGCCGGCTTTTTCTTGATACCATTGTTGCCTCCTTTGTCCACATCATCCTCGGGTCAAGAGACAAGAGACAAGAAACAAGAAACAAAGTTCAGTCCTGATTCAAGCTTCAACCTTTGTTGTGTTCTCAGGAGGTGTGAGTCTTTTTATATGAAACTCCCACCGAAACGTTGGTATTGGCGGCGTTTCAATGTTCGTTGTGGCCGGATGCCTCTCTCGCTCCGGCCGTGCCGGTTTTATATGAAATTCCCACCGAAACATCACTGTGAGAGCCTCGACTTTAAAGCCCTCTTTGGTTTTCCTGTCCGGGACATTGAAAACCAAAGGGTTGAAATATTTAAGAAGTGTCAAAGTGACCCCGACGTTTTGCGTTCCGGTCAGGATAACCAAAGGGGGCGGAATGACAATAGTGCCCGCCCTGTACCATCGTGTTTCATCGATCGTTGTGTTCACCAGGACGTGCCGGTTATTCGTAAAAAACAACCGACTTTTCAAGGGGCTCCCGAAGGGTTCTGGTGGCGTTAACCAGTGCGGTTTCATCCCTGTAGCCAAAGGAGATGCCAAAGAGAATGCCCTGTTCTTCCGGGATGTTTAAAAGAGCCCTCACAGGATCGGGGAACTGCCCCAGGGCCCCTTGGATGCAGCTTGAAATTCCGTGATCCTCCATGATAAGGGCCAGGGTCTGGGCATAGATGCCCATATCAACGGCTCCCATGATGCCAAGATAACGTTCCATGGTCAAAAAGAGCGCATGGGGGGCGTCAAAAAAGGTCCAGTTGCCCAGCATGGCAAGCAGTCTTGCCTGTTTGTCCCTGCGGTCAATTCCCATTGACGAATAAAGGGCGTTGGCCGATCCAAACTGTCGATCCCGGTGGATCCCCCTGTATTTTACCCGCCAGTCAAAATCAGGGTTTGGCTCCCTGCCGGTCATCACTTCGTTAACCAGTCGATCCTTGAGTTCCTCTTTCATGTCTCCTGAAACAACATAAACTTGCCAGGGCTGAACATTGCAGTTGGAGGGGGCGAGCTGGGCCGTGGCAAATATGTTGACCAGGGTCTCTTTGGGGACAGGGAGGTTCAGAAATTTACGAACCGAGGTTCTTTTTTTCAGCAGTGCTTTCATTGTCATGGCGGCTTTATCCTTCAGCTCTTTTTCCTGAGCTGCCTTGTGTCTCCAATGCGGATGGTCAGGTTGATTGAGTCAAAATATTCGATCAGGGGGATCAAAAATTTTCTCGATATGTTTATCAGATCCTTGAATTCAGGTGTGGTTATCTCTCCTTTTTCCCTCAGGAATGAGACAAGCTCCTGCTGGAGCTTTGCAATTATCTGCGCATCAAAGTAGAGGTCGTCCTTGGTCTTGACAACAATCTTTTCATCTATGAGCATGTGAAGGACATCTGTGGCGTTTTTCTGATCCACGTTAAGGTCGGTGCAGATGGTTCTGAAAAAAGGCGGGGTCAGGCCTGATTGTTTATAGATGGCCGCTATTTTTTGTTTGACCTCTTCCTGGTCGATTTCAAGGGCCACCTCGTGGGTGGCAAGTCTTACACTGTTTTGTTCCTGTTCGACCTTTCCATCCTTGGCAAGCCTTGCAATTACCAGGGGAAAGAGCTTTGAATCCTTGTCCTTCAAGGCCCTGAACTTCGACTTAAGCTCCTGCTTGGGCATTCCCTCCTTCAGGGGATTGAGCCTGTGGTAGTCGGTTAGTTTTTCTGTCATCTGGGTTGCAAGCAGATCGAACATAGTGCCGTGGACATAGATGCGTCGTTCCTTGTCTGCAAGGACAATGGTTCTTGCGGCAAGCATTTTCTGGAGCAAAGAGTCGAGCTTTTTGTCGGAAAGATGGGTCATAAGCCTGAGGTCTGCGAAGGGGGCACCCTGGAATCCGCTTTCCTCTATAAAAAAGGAGAGTGTCTCCTCATCGCTGCTTTCGATCAGGCCGGTCAGGCCCTGGATTATCTTCTGGTCAAAGAGTTTGTGCTTTTTGGGCATGGGATTCAAGACCTGGCCCCCGCCAATGGTCTTGATCGGTGAATGGCTCCTAAGGACAAACCGATCCCCCTTGAGGCAGCAAACCGGTGATTCAAGACGGATCTGAACACAGGCGGTATCGCCGGGCAGGAGTTCTTCCCTGTCCAAGAGTACGAGGTTTCCGAGGATTTCGCTGGTTCCTGAATGGAAGCGTATTCGGGTTCTTGCCTTGGCAGGCTTTGGGTTGTTCTTAAGATATACAAACTCCGCATCTACCATATGGCTCGGGTGGAGGGTATCGGGGGTTGATAGAACATCCCCCCGGTTTACCGCCTCCCGGTCAAGACCCTGGAAGTTAATGGCCGTTCTTGTGCCTGCGGCAACCGTGTCAACGCTCTTGCCATGAACCTGAATGCCCCGCACCTTTGAGGTGATCCTGGAGGGAAAGATCATGATGTTTTCCCCTGCGTCGATCTTGCCCGATGCCAGGGTGCCGGTGATGACCGTGCCAAAACCCTTCATGGAAAAGACCCGGTCAACGGGCAGGCGGAATATGGGCGAAAAGGGCCGTTCCGGGATCTCATGGCAGATGCGGTCAAGGGTAGTTCTGAAGAGGTCGAGTCCCTGGCCCGTGGTGGAGGAAACCGGCACAATGGGGGCGTTTTCCAGAAAGGTTCCCCGGGTGAAATCCCGGACATCCTCGATGGCAAGTTCCATGAGTTCTTCGTCCACAAGGTCGATCTTGGTCAGGGCAATAAATCCGTGTTTGATGCCCATGAGGGTGCAGATCTCCATGTGCTCCCGGGTCTGGGGCATTACTGCCTCGTCTGCGGCAATTGCCATGGCCACAAGATCAATGCCGCTTGCCCCGGCCACCATGTTTTTGATGAAGCGCTCATGGCCTGGAACATCTACAATGCCGACTATCTCTCCATTGGGCAGGGTGATGGAGGCAAATCCAAGTTCGATGGTGATGCCCCGCTCCTTTTCCTCCTTGAGCCGGTCTGTTTCAACTCCGGTCAACGCCCGGATCAGGCTGGTTTTTCCATGGTCAATGTGACCTGCAGTGCCTAGTATGATCTGATTCAAGGTAAGGGCTCCTGTTTATTTCTTCGATTTTCGTGTTCTGACCATCTGCATGAGATAGGCGGCCAATACAAGTCCAAGGCCTGTGAGTGCCCCTGCAAAGATGCTCCAGTCCGGTTTGAAAATTCTTGCTATCAAGATTCCAAAGACAAGCCCGAGTATAAGTCTTACAATAAATATGTAGAAGTTGTTCATGGTGGTTTTGATCCTTTTATTATAACCCATATGACAGGTTATCCTGTCACACCGAAGAATGAAACATGATGGTACAGGGCGGGCAGTAGTGTCATTCCGCCCCCTTTGGTTATCCTGACCGGAATCGCAAAACGTCGGAGGTCACTTTGACCCTTCTTAATGCTTTCCCCCCTTTGGTTTTGAATGTTCAGGTCAGGAAAACCAAAAGAGGCTCTATAATTGAGACTTACGCAGTGATGCTTCGACGGAAGTTTTATGTGAAAAAATCAGCATGCCGAGCATAGTCAAACTTTGATAAATGGTCAATATCAAATTGAGCAATTATAGTTATCCCATCTTGATCAGGACAGCTCCAGCAACAATGAGGCAGGCGCTGATGGTTCTGCCCACGGTCAGGTTTTCCCGGAAGACAAAGTATCCGATGGCAAGGCTGAAGATGGTGCTGATTTGACGCAGGGCCGATGCGTAGCTGGCAAAGCTCTCGGCAAGTCCCATTCGAAACGAGATAAACGACAGCAGCATTACAAGACCTCCTGCCATGAGGGGTAAAGGAGCGGCTGTGAATTCTCGGATAACGAGGCCCAGCTGTCGTTGGAGGAGCATACGCAGGAGGTGAAACATGAGCATGAACACCGCAAGGTTCATGGTGTACACGGTAACGCTGCCGGAGGTTACACCGATTTTGTCGGCAACCGCACCAAACGAGTAGAAAAAAGCTGCGCCAAGGGCCGTTATCACCCCGGCATGATTGCCCGTTATTCTTTTTGATATCAAGGAAAGAATGGTGAATCGACCTGTCTGGATGGTCACGGCGCCATAGATGATCAGGAGGATTCCAGCGGCTCCGCCCAAGGAAATCCGTTCGCCAAGGAAAAGATAGCTCCATAGAACAATATATACAGGTCCGGTAACGGTCAGGGGGTAGACCAGACTCAGGTCTCCCTTTTCGTAGGATAATGCCACAAAGTATTGGTAGAGAAAAAAGAAGAAACCTGCGGCAAGGGCGCTTAAAAGGGATGCAGGGGCAAGAATCTGCTCCATGGGGTAGCTCCACGCAACATAGGGGGCGAGACCTGCCACAGTAATTGCCGTCATGATGAGCACGGCGCTTGGCTTGTCCCGGCTGTTTTTGAGGGTTGAGTTCCATACGACGTGGAACAGGGCGCTTGCAACGATAAAAAGGAATGCTTTTAATGTCATGGAATTATTATGATCCTTTTCTTGGCCCTTTACAATATTTTTTCAGCCTTTTTAAAAAATTAGGTTGCTATTTCGCCTGAGGTCTGGTAAAAGATAGGGGTTTGTTTGTGGTGGGTGTAGCTCAGTTGGCAGAGCGCTAGGTTGTGGTCCTGGATGTCGAGGGTTCGAGCCCCTTCACTCACCCCATTTAAACGGATAGATTCAATATGCGCCCGTAGCTCAGCTGGATAGAGCGTCGGACTTCGAATCCGCAGGCCGCAGGTTCGAATCCTGCCGGGCGCACCATAGGGTCTACAACATAAATGCGGCATGTCCTATTTCGGGACTGCCTGTTTCGCACTTAGGGGAAAAATATTTTGTCGAATAAACACGCATGTGTGACAACTACCTCAAGTTTGGAACAATTAAACTTTATTTTTTAGGAGATTGTCACATGGCTAACGGAACAGTAAAATGGTTTAACGATTCAAAGGGTTTTGGTTTTATCGAGCAAGAGAACGGAGAGGATCTTTTCGTTCATCACTCAAGCATCAACGCCACAGGTTTTAAGTCCCTCAATGAAGGCGACAAGGTAACATTTGACGTAGAGCAGGGCCAGAAAGGACCGGCTGCGGGTAATGTTACAGTAGTATAGTATAGCGCATTAAAACCATGAGCCCCAAGGGGTGAATGGTTTTTAGGTGAATATATGAAGAAGGCCCTGTTGATTTGTTTCAACAGGGCTTTTTTGCGTTTTGCCCACTACCCACTGTCTACTATCTATTGCCAGTCTTTGGCAGGTAGTCACTGAAAACAGTACCATAGATTTCCCAGATGGTGATGAAGAGTGCGGCAATAATCGGGCCGATGATGATTCCAAGAAGCCCGAACATGGCGATACCGCCAAGGGTGCCAAACAAAACAAAGAGATCGTGCATCTCAGTGTCTTTTCCTACCAGCCGGGGTCTGAGCAGGTTGTCAATATTGCCGGCCACAGCCCCGCATAGTACGGCAAGTATTATTACACCGGTAAGGTCGCCCAGGAGCAGAAGGATGATTATGGCCGGCCCCCACACAAGGGCGGTCCCAAAGGCCGGGATGATGGAAGTGACGGCCATGATGCTTCCCCAGAAAACCGGTCCATTGATTCCGGCAAACGCAAAGGCAAGGCCGCAGATAGATCCCTGAATAATCCCGATAATAAGGGTACCTTTGATGGTGGCCCGTGTGACCGAGGTGAATCGTCGTAACAGAAGTTGTTCATCCTCGTTCCTGAGGGGCAGAAAGTAGAGAATCCGGTCAAGGAGCTGATTGCCCATGGTCAAAAAATAAAACATGATATAGAGCATGATGATGGATCCGAAAAGGGCGTTCATGGTCATCTTGGTGGCGGAGGAAAGGGAGTTGATCAAAAAGGTGGAAATGGTGCCCACAAGCTCGCCGGCCTTTTTGATGATTACGTCCCGATAGGGCAGGATCTCCTCGTAAAAGGGTATCTTTTCAAGGTATTGGGTAAAGGTCGATGGTTCGCTTATAAATGACTGCACCCAGGGTGTAACGGATTGACCCACAGTTATCGCCTGGGTCACCACCACACCCACGAGCATGGAAAGAGGAACGAGGATCAGCAGGACAATGGCGGCTATAACCATGACGGAGGCAAGGTTTTCCCGGCCACGGAGGCGCTTGGTGAGCCAGTTGTGGGCGGGTTTTGATATGGCTGAAAATAGACTTGCCATGAACATGGACATGAGAAATTGATGAATCATGGTCAGGAACAGGGCGGATATCAGGAAAACCAGGCTCAATAGTATTGTTTTACGTGCAGTTTCTTGTGTTGTCATTTCTCGTGGTCTCCGTCAAACCATGCTAAAACAAAATTTAATGATCAAGTCGGGCCTATGGGGGCTTTGATGTAACTCAAATGATGGGCCTAAAGGCAGGTGGTTGGGTTCAAGTTATAAAGTTTGCGGCCCTAAGGGACTCGGAAACAACCTACTGTTTTCCAGGTCCCTGAACCGGTTCATGGGGTCTCAGGTGGAAGATCCGAAATATCCGAATTGGAGCGACTTTTCACCCGATAGTTAATGACAACTGTATTTTTTGCAGGTTCAGCGAGTTTCAGGCCCGGCTGGTCCAGGACAAGACCTGTGGAAACACTGCCCGATGCCGTAATGGAGTCAAGGGATATGGGGTCCGTGAACAGGGTTGAGATCTCTTTCAGGGTGAGGCTTGCACCGGTTACCATAACGGTTTGGGGAACGCTCCTTGCGGATTCGATAATGAGATCCTTGTTCAGCTTTCCGGTCCAGGTGGGTTGAACAATCAGGAGTTTGTTTTCACGTACATCTACATTGATCTCAATCTGTGACGGTTCCACCTGTTTTAACTGGATTCCAGGGGGAAGAAGGACATTGCCCTTTTCTATGTTGATGGAGTTTGGGCCTGGTACGGCCTTGGACATGTCCACCTTAACCTTGATCTGGTCGAGCCCCATGGCCTGAATCAGGGGACGGGCACCGCTGATCAGAAGTTTTACGCTGTTGGCCGAGGATGCGTTGATCTCCATCTTTGGCTGTAGGTTTGTGAACTCAATGGGAATTTCACGATTTGCCAGGATCTCAACCCCCCTGGAAAAGCTGAGCCATACTCCGGTTACGCTGACGAAGCAGATGAGGGCTGCGACCGTGAGTTCTAAGGCTCTATTTTTCAGGCCTGTGCGGGCCGATTCTGCGCCCAGGTCTTGCTCTAAAAGTGTCTCTAGTACATGGCTGTCATTGATGTCGTAGATCCTGTTCTCTTTGATCAGAGATATTTTTCCCCGCTCTTCAGAAACCACAATTACCCGGGCATCGGTCTGTTCTGTAATTCCCACGGCAGCCCTGTGACGGGTCCCAAAGTAAGAGGGTAGATCCTGGCGTTTGGACAGGGGCAGAATCACCCCCACGTCCGTCACCCGGTCTCCCTGGATGATAGCTGCACCGTCATGGACCGGGTTGTCAAGCCAGAAGATGCTGATCAGCATTTCCCGGGAGAGCTTCCCCTGCCAGGAGACTCCACCCTGGGTACTGCTTTCAAGGCCCTGTTTCATGGGGAGAACTATCAGGGCCCCGATTTTTTTTCGGGCAAGCTCATACACACTTTCAACGATAATGGATATGGGGGTCTGAAATTGATATTGGGGAAATCCCCAGAAAAAAGATTTAAGGCTCTTTGTCTGAAGAATGGTTGAGATCTCATTTCTGAATACAATAATGATGACAAGGGCGGCGACCGTGATGATCCCCTGCAGGGCCCAGCTTGTAATGATAAGCCCCATGACAAGGGAGATCTGTTTTGCAAACCAGAGGAGACTGATGACGATGAGCACCCTGATGACGTTGGTACCGCGGAACATGACATAAAGACGGAACAGAACATAGCTGTTGAACAGGATATCAAAAAGATCCTGCCATCTTAGTCCGAAGGGGATGTTAAAAATAGTATCCATTATGTCAATCTGAGATGCTGAAACGAAGTGTTTTAATAACAGTATCGTCTTTGTTTACAATGTCGACGCGCCAGGGCCCTTTATCAACAGCTCTGAGCTGCATGCTTGAAAACGAGGCCCATTTGGGTGGTTTCAAGGTGAGCTTGGTCAGGGAAACTAAACGATCCTGCCTGTACCATTTGTGAAAGATGTCGGTAGTTTCTGGAACCGGGTCAAAGGAGGTAAAGCAGATGATTGTATCCCGGGCAATGGAAAAGACTACTGCCGGATATATGGGAAGATAGTTTTCAATGGTTTCACACATTACGGCACGGACAAGGGTCGGGCCTTTTTTTTCGGTGTCGGCAACACCTGTCCCGGTCCATAACAAAAGGAAGATTGCCGTATATACACCATGAACGGCAAGTCTTTTGATCTGGATAAGATTGAAAGGGGAAAAAACCGGTGAAGGTGAATTAAAAGCTTCCGATCGATCAGCATGGCGCATATAGGGGATGCCTCAGTCCGTTTAAGGTAAAAAGCCGCTGAACCTTTTTACAGGGGATCAGCAGCTGAGGGGTTCAAACCGGGGATCAATTATAAATTTTCTCCCAAGGCTTTACCGTAGGCCTGGCAGGCTTTTAATCCCTCGTCGGTCGCGATTTCAGCCTCGGTGAGATTAAGGGGGCCAAGATCGGTCATCCTTATCTTCAGGACATGTTCCATTGTATCAAAAATCATGGGTGCTGATTCCCCGCTATGGGTGTGCGATCCAAATGCACCGCCTGTTTTACCTTCATATTTGAGATTGCTGGCGAGGAAGAGAAACTGTTTCATGCCGCTTGTCATGTCCTTGTGGTAGGTGGGACATCCGAAGATATAGGCGTCATAACCTGCAAGCTCTTTGTCGTTTTTGAAGGCTGATGTTTTTTGCAGGACAGGCTCGTTACCGGAAAATCGGACTCCTTCGGCAATGTAATTTGCCATTCTTTCTGTATTGCCTGTTCTGCTTACATATGCAATGAGTACTTTTTTCATTTTTTCTCCTTGTGTTTTGTATTGATTGAAGAACAAAGGAAAGTAACTTTTCGCCTGTATTCACATAGATAGAGAGGAACTGTTTTTTTGTCAAGAGAAATAGCCGACCTTCTGCAATGAAATTTATTATGATTATCCCTTGCGCACATGAAAATCAAAGGCTATAAAATAGTGAAAGATTAATTTTTAATGTTTGTTTTTTTTGGGTTTGATTTAACTGTGGTGTTTTTTTGTCACATCAATCCAAAGCAAAGGAGGGGGGCTTATGGTAGAGGAGTTAAACGCTGGATGTGCCCGCCCAACCGGTGGGCCGGTGGGAGAGGTGGTTCCTGAAAAAAAACCTGAAATAGATATAGAAGTAAAGGAGGTTGTGTCCATGATAAAGGTAGGCAAAAAAGCACCTGATTTTACAGCACCAGGATACAAAGACGGTAAGTTTATCAATGTAAAACTATCAGACTATCTTGGTAAATGGGTGCTCCTTTGTTTTTACCCCGGTGATTTTACCTTTGTGTGAGCCACTGAGATTTCAGCAGTTGCTGAAAAATATCCCGAGTTCAAGGCTCTTGGTGTAGAGGTGTTGTCCATGAGTATAGACAGCATGTTTGTTCACAAGATGTGGAACGATCATGAGTTGTCAAAAATGGTTGAGGGTGGGGTCCCCTTTCCCATGCTTTCCGACGCAGGTGGCAAGGTAGGAACCCTTTACGGGATTTATGATGATGAGGCAGGCGTTGAAACAAGAGGTCGATTTATCATTGATCCCGACGGCGTTGTTCAGGGATATGAAGTACTGACTCCGCCAGTGGGAAGAAATGTCAACGAAACCTTTCGCCAGGTTCATGCATTTCAGCATATAAGAACCACAAAGGGTGCAGAGGCCCTCCCATCTGGCTGGCGCCCGGGTAAGGCAGTGCTCAAACCCGGGCCTGAATTGGTGGGGAATGTGTGGAAAGTGTGGAAAACTGAGATGGCTTTTGATTGATAAGAAGCATCCAGGGCCCCGGCCGGGGCCCTGGATATCGTGATTCCTTTAATTATTTTTCACCCAAAGGAGATTTAAATGGAAAACAGCGTATACAAAATCATCGAAGTCGTAGGTATGTCGGAGAAATCCTGGGAAGATGCTGCAAAAGCTGCCATTAAGACCGTGGACAGCTCTATAAGAGACATTCGTGTCGCCGAGGTGGTCATGATGGACATGCGCCTTGAGGATAATAGAATTGTTGCCTATCGTACTAAGCTGAAGGTCTCATTTAAACTGGAGAAATAGCTTCTAATAAATGGATAGTGTAATATAGATCTTTAGTTTGATGTCAGGCAGGGTGCAGATCGCCCTTGTTCTGTGCCCTGTTTCTTTATTAATAAAAAAAGGTCATCGAAACTTGTTTCGATGACCTTTATATAATTGGTGCCGAAGGGGAGACTTGAACTCCCACGGGTCGCCCCACACGCCCCTCAAGCGTGCGTGTCTACCAATTCCACCACTTCGGCATTGTTTAGCTTAACTTAGGATGCCCCAGGATTTATTCCAGTATCCCGAAAATCATTGTTCCGAAAACCGAAAATCTGATACCTTCAGCATCTGATTCGAGGGGTTTATAACCCTAAACCGCACACTATGTCAACAAAAAAATGCAGACATCAGAAGTTTATCCGCAATCCCCAGGGGTGATGATAGTTGAAAGCTCACCATAGACCTTGTCCCTGGGTTTGTTTGCATCTGGGATACTTACCGATGGGCTGGAGCAGATCTGCGGGTCCTGTTAGAGCTGTTTTGGGGTCGGAAATTATCAGGCCTTGCCGGCGTTGACCGTTCCAGGTGAAAGCCTTCCACAGTCTTGACGGGTATGCTGTGGTTGAGAAGTTTCTGGATATCCTTCAGCTGCTTCTGCTCTTCGCTGCACACCAGGGAAAGGGCAATTCCAGTGGCACCTGCCCTGCCTGTACGTCCGATTCTGTGGACATAATCCTCGGGTACGTTGGGCAGATCATAGTTGACAACATGGGGAAGCATGTCTATGTCAAGTCCCCTTGCTGCAATATCCGTTGCCACGAGGGCCCTGATCTTTCCATCCTTAAAATCGGCAAGTGCCCGGGTCCTGGTGGACTGGCTCTTGTTGCCGTGGATCGCCGCAGCCTTGATTCCATCGGTGATCAGCTGTTTGGTCAGTCTGTTGGCCCCGTGTTTCGTACGGGTGAACACCAGAACCCTGGTCCAGTGCTCGTCCCTGATCAGGAAAGAAAGCAGCTCACGTTTTTTGGCCTTTTGAACCGGGTAAAGCGCCTGAATAACTCCGTCAGCGGCCTTGTTACCCGGTGAAACCTCAATGAGTTTAGGGTTGTTGAGAAGATCATCGGCAAATCGTTTGATCTCGGTTGTATAGGTGGCTGAAAAGAGAAGGTTCTGTCTTTTTGCCGGAAGAAGCTTCAGCACTTTTTTAATGTCGTGGATAAATCCCATGTCCAGCATTCGGTCGGCCTCGTCCAGAACAAGGATTTCCACCCGGGACAGATCCAGAGTCTTTCGTCCTGCATGGTCAAGGAGTCGCCCCGGTGTTGCAACAAGGATATCTATTCCACGTTTAAGTTTCTCAATCTGGGGGTGAATGCCAACGCCTCCAAAAACAACGGTTGATCGAAGGGTAAGGGAACGGCCAAGGCTTTCAAAGCTGCCATGGACCTGGGCTGCAAGTTCCCTTGTAGGTGCGAGCACAAGACACCGGGGGGAGGAGGTTTTTACGCGGGTTTTGCTCAGCATTTCAAGAATGGGAAGGGCAAAGGCTGCGGTTTTTCCCGTGCCTGTCTGGGCACCTGCAAGCACGTCCTCTCCGTTTAGGATGACGGGGATAGCCCTTGTTTGAATGGGGGTAGGGCTTGTGTAGCCCTCGGCCGCAACGGCACGTAACAGTTCGGCCTTGAGGCCAAAGTTTTCAAATGACATATAATATATTATCCTGAATCCGCCCACCCATTTAATCGTAATGGGCCAGTCTAGGCAAGGTAAGTTTTGTTGCATGAATTGGGGCTGGTGTGACACAACCACGATACTGCAGG
>Ga0265295_1001178_pt1 | contig 47466 bp, 38 predicted proteins | sample Munlansysbiofilm_FD_192503 | JGI IMG/M metagenome (GOLD analysis project Ga0265295, IMG submission 192503) | Leachate microbial communities from a municipal landfill in Southern Ontario, Canada - Methane capture system biofilm | ecosystem: Engineered > Solid waste > Landfill > Unclassified ...
TCGAGTATTCCTTGAAGAAGTCCCGATGGAATCTCTCCTCTCCTATATAGCCCAGCATGTCGCTGATACGCTGGCTGGAAAGATTGGCATCGGGATAGAGAATCCTTGCATAATTGCCATCCCACCAGTCTGAGGCATGGCAATTTGCTAGGTTGCACAGCACATAGTAGTGCACCATGGCAGCCACCGTATCAGGGTTACCATATCCAAGAGCCTTGATACATGGCCAAAGGCCATTCTTGCGTATGAAGTCCTCAAGAAAGTAGGAGTCACCGAAGTCAAGGATGAGCTTTTCCCTGGCATCCTTTCTCTTGACCTTGGGCACGAATGAAGGGTCGGCCTTTCCATAGGTGTCGGTCGCCACATCATAGGTGAAAACTCCCCGTTCCTTGTTCTGGAAGATTCCCTTCTGTTCGTCAAGGACCCTGCCCAGGCTCTTCTGGGTAGAGATGACCTTGTTCCCCTCTCTTCTGGAAGAGCAGATCTTGGCGTACTTGACGCCATTCTTAACATCATATCCGAGGTACATACGGCTCCATGCCTCCTGATGTAGTTAGAAGTATTTTCTAACTACATAATAGCACAAACCATATCACCTCACAAGTTATTTTTTAAGAACATATGAATTTATTGGAGATTATACATGAGAAAATGCCCTGTAATTAGAATAAGTCACAGGGAGCTATAGATAACTGAGTTGCTCCTTTTATTGTTGACAATACGAAGAAACAGCATATACTTGTAAGTATATCGAATTAGAACAATTCGAAAGCGACTGAATTACCGGAGCTGCTCAAAAATCCGTAAGATAGCAACAACAAATACTCCAGCCGCTGCCATATGTAATAGAAGAGACAACTGCAAAGAATGATGTATGAAATTAAAGGATACAAGAAAGGAGTTTTCCTTTCTTACATATCTAGTAGGTGGTGGTATGACAAGTAGAGAACGCGTGCTAATGGCTATGAGTCGCAAAGGAAAGCCAGACAGGCCTCCTTTTGAGATTAGTTGGGGAGCATTTACCCCAAATTTGATGAGAATATTTAGGGAACAGACGGATTCGAATCTTACTCCTGATGAGTTTTTTAATTTTGATACCAGGTCTGTTACACCTGACCCAACAACAAAGAATTGCGATTTTTCCAGATGGTTTTCTGGAATCGAATTGGATGAATCTGTAAAATTCAATGAGTGGGGGGTTGGAACTGTTCCCACTGAATATGAAATTCCAGACTTTAAGTATCACCCACTTGCGAAGATGGAAACAGTATCTGAAATTGAAGCTTATGACTGGCCTGATATAGATAAGGCCTACCGGTATGAATCATTGAAAGGTAAAATTGATGTGTTGCATGCTAGGGGATATTCCGTCAATGGGGAAATGTATCAGACAATTTTTGAAACTGCGTGGCTCATGAGAGACATGAACCAATTTCTTCAAGACATGTATTTGAATCAACCTTTGATAGAGGCGATAATAGAACAAATTACATATCTTCGTGTAGAACAAGCTATACACTTTACGAAAGCCGGTGTTGATATCATCCGTCTCGGCGATGATATTGTCACCCAAAGAGGATTGCTGTTTTCTAAGGAGTTTTACCGAAAATTCTTTAAGCCTTCAGTTAAGAAAATTGTAGAAGAAGTAAAAAGAATCAACCCAGAAGTTTTGGTATTCATGCATTCTTGTGGAAAAATAGAAGAAATGATTCCTGAATATATAGATTGCGGAATTGACATTCTTAATCCTGTACAGCCTGAATGTAACGATCTCGTATATATTGAGAAAGAGTTTGGTAGTGATATCGCCTTCTGGGGAGGCCTGGGGGTGCAATCGGTCCTACCCAATGGTACTCCTGATGATGTTCGTAGCGCAGTGATTGATACCCAAAACATCCTAGGCAAAAGAGGTTCCTGGTTAGCTGCTCCAGCACATATTCTTGATCCTACAATACCTTGGGAAAATATTATTGCATTTGTTGATTCCGCTAAGAATGCAACATACTAGCCTAGGGCAAATCATAAAGCTAAAACTTGGAATACACATTTGCCAAGGGAACGATATTGGGCAACCTCTGTTTGATGCATATTCGGTTTTTCAGAGTCGTGATTTTATTGTTGACAATGCACATAAACAGCATATACTTATAAACAGGTCGAATTAGAACAATTCGAAAACGATTTAAAGAGAGAGGCCTACAGAAACACTATGGCAATATGTACGATTTCAACAGCAAATATCTATTATGAAGTTATGGGTAAAGGTCCTCTTGTTGTATTTGTGGCAGGCCTCGGCTCCGATTCTTCGTCTTGGATTCCTGTTGTGCAAGAGCTGCAAGATTCCTATACCTGTTTGATCTACGATCATCGGGGATTGGGAAAATCTTCTCTAGGCAAACCAGGGATCCCGTATGATGTGGAGCTGCTTGCAGCAGACCTCGAAGAACTGTTGGCTGCTTTACACTGGGATAAGGTACATCTCATCGGTCAGTCGATGGGAGGGGTTGTTGCTCAGGCTTATACAATTCGCTATCCAAAACGATTGCTCTCACTTGCCTTGCATGTTACTTGGGCACGGTTACGACCACGTCTCAGACTTATATTTGAAGAGCAGATGCATTATCTGGAGCTTCTCAAAATACAAGATGTCATCAGATTGCTTGGACCCTATATCTGGTCAAATACCATTTTGGCAGAGCATAAGGAAATGCTGGCATCATTTAGGGCACAAAGGAGCAAACTGGTTCCTCCCTCTAAAGAAGTATACCAAAAACAGCTGAGGATTTGCCTTGCCTATGATGGTCTGGATGCTTTAAGTCAGCTAGAACTTCCTGTTCTTGTAACAGGAGGACAGGAAGATTTTCTGGTAACAGCAGATCATTGTCGGGAAATTGCAAAGAGGATTCCCCATTCGACTTACCACGAGTTCGAAAAGTTTGGCCACGCAGTTAGCTTTGAGGGTATTGATGATTTCAATCTACTCACCAAAAAATTCATACAGAAAGTGGAAGGGAAAGAAGCATGATATTGGAATTGTTGATCGATGGGTTAGCGGTAGGCTCTATCTACGCACTGGTCTCAATGGGGTTGGTTCTGGTGTTCCAAGCAACGGGAACATTGAATTTTGCCCATGGTGACATCATGATGATTAGTACGTTTGTTGCATATGCACTTTTGGTGCAGCTGGGATTACCATTTTTTGTAGTAATACCTATTGCTTTGTGCTTTGCAGCAGCAGTGGCAATGCTCTCCGAACGCCTTGTTGTCCGTCGGCTCATATCTGGTTCAGGTCCGGCTATCATAATGGGTACGTTGGGGCTTTCCTATATCCTTCAAGGTATTGCCTCTAGCGTTTGGAGTGATGACATCTTTGCGTTCCCTAAGATATTCAAGGGGAATTATATCACGATTGGAAACATTCGCTTGGTACCACAAAATATTGGAGTGGTTGTTACGACTATTATCATCATTGTTATGCTTCATCTGTTTCTTACCAAAACTAAAATAGGGACTGGGCTACGAGCCCTTACTCAGAACCGTGTGGCAGCCTCATTGATGGGTGTGCGAGTCACCCGCATGTATGCGTTGGCTTGGGCTATTGGAGGAATCCTGGCCGCTATTGCTGGAATATTATTGGCTCCGACTCTCTTTCTGAGTACGGGGATGAGCGAAATTACATTTACCGCAATTATGTGTGCAATTATCGGTGGTTTTGGAAAAATCTATGGAGCGGTGATCGGTGGATATTTGGTAGGAATATTTTCTTCGATCTTACCGGTCTACATACCAACCGAATTGCAAGCGATTATTCCGTTCGTACTGCTGATGGTTGTATTGTTTATCAAGCCAACCGGATTGTTGGGCAAGAAGACAATTAAAAAGGTGTAAGACAATGCAAAATGCAAAGAAAAAAGAACGTAAAATTATCAGCTTGGTGATTGTCGTTATCCTGCTCCTTTTGGCGCCGTTGTTTATTTCCAATTATATCCTCTACCTTGCTGGAGTGATTATGATAATGGCGATAGTGGCCCAGGGCTTGAATACCATGATAGGGTGGGGCGCTATATTTTCCTTTGGACAACCAGGGTTCATGGCTTTTGGAGCGTACTTCGGGGCTATTGTTTCCCGTCAGTTCCCTATGCTTCCCTTCCCGATAATTCTTATTGTGACCGGTATGGCTTCTGCGTTGATAGGGTTGGTCATTGGATTCCCCTGCCTACGGTTACGAGGATTCTTCTTGGCAATGGCAACCTACGGGTTCTCCAGCGCACTGTTCGTATTGATTAACTTCTTTAACAATCTCACAGGGGGTAACGAAGGGATGTATGTCTCTCCCCCCACATTTGGTCCGTTGGTATTGGGCTCGATCGAGGCTATCTTTATCATGATTGTCCTTATAGGTGTAATTGCTCAGTTCTTTGTCAGCAATATCAGCAAATCGAAAACAGGCCATGCATGGCGATCTATCAGAGATGGTGAGATAGCGGCAGCTTCCCTCGGTATTAATATCGCCAGGGAGAAGCTCAAATTATTTACCTTTGGATCTTGCCTTGCTGGTGTTGGAGGCGTCTTGTATGCATATCTCATCGGGTATCTCCAGGCTGATTTCTTCTCAAGCATGGGTTTGTCATTTTTCTTGATCCTTGTGGTCGGAGGGATCGGTACCATATGGGGACCATTGTTAGGAAGTGTCATGATCCTTTTAATCCCGCAGGTGTTCGGAGGAGTGTTCAGCCAGTCAATGAACCTTGTGTATGGAGCTATCTTACTTATATTTGTACTCGTAGCCCCCAAAGGGTTCTTGGGTCTGTTTGAATCTTTGATTACTAGCGTACAGAGCAGGAGGAAGGCATGAATAACACAAAGGATAGCATTCTGACCCTGCAGGATATCTCAATTAGATTTGGAGGTATTAAAGCGGTCAATCACTTGAATCTGGATGTTAAAGAGCAGGAAATCTTCGCAATTATAGGTCCGAATGGTGCTGGGAAAACAACAGCATTCAATATCATTAGTGGGCTTTACCGTGCCCAAGAGGGCACAGTATTGTTCTCAGGAACAGATATTACACAGCTTCTGCCTCATCAGATTGCTCATTTGGGAATGGGGCGGACTTTCCAAAACTTAGAACTATTCACTTTGATGACTGTCGAGGATAACTTGATGGCTGCAAGGCATATGCATACCAAGACTAATTTTTGGAATGAACTCGTAAGAAACAATAAGGTTAAGCAAGAGGAGGATCGAAACCGAGAAAAAGTACATCATATCCTCTCCTTTCTAAAACTTCAGGATATTGCCAATAAGAATGTTACCGATCTTGGGTTCCCGCTTCAGAAACGAGTCGAACTGGGTCGTGCGTTGGCACTTGAACCAAAACTGCTCTTGCTCGATGAACCCGCTGCGGGATTGAATTTTGTCGAGACCTCTGAGTTATCCCAGTTGATCCTGTCGATTCGAAAGGATTTGGGTATAACAGTACTCCTAATTGAACATGATATGTCGATGGTAATGTCTATATCCGACAGGATAATCGTCCTAGATTATGGTAAAGAGATTTGCCTCGGACTTCCCGAGGAGATTCAAAATGATGCCCGTGTGGTAGAAGCCTACTTAGGCAAAAGGGATAGTCATGCTTAAGTTACAAAAGATTTCATGTGCATATGGAAAGGTGCAGGTTCTCAGAGATATTTCACTTTCTGTCAAACAAGGTTCAGTGGTTTCTATTATCGGGTCGAACGGTGCAGGAAAATCCACTGTCTTGCAAATGATCTCTGGTCTTTTGCACCCAAATCAAGGTTCCATTTACTATAAGGATGAAGATATCTCACATGCTAAACCCGAAGAGATCGTCAGGAAAGGTATTATTCATATCCCTGAGGGAAGGATGGTTTTTCCCGAATTCACAGTCAGGGAAAACTTGATGATGGGGGCCTACTTCCGTACAGATAAGAAAGAGGTACGTTTGGATATAGAAAAAATGTTCGATTCCTTTCCCATCCTTCGCAGCCGCGAGAAGCAGTTGGCAGCAACGATGAGCGGAGGAGAACAACAGATGCTTGCTATAGCACGAGGCCTGATGGGACGCCCAGGAATCCTTATGTTGGATGAACCGTCTCTTGGCCTTGCTCCGGTAATCATTGATTCGGTGTTCTCTTTTCTGCGGGAGCTGAAGAAGCAGGGTACCACCATATTACTGGTTGAACAGAATGCAATGATGGCCCTGGAACTGTCAGATTATGCCTATGTCCTTGAGACAGGTTCCATCTCGTTTGAAGGTTCAGGAGCCGAACTGCTTCAGAATGATGAGGTGAAAAACCTTTATCTTGGGGTCAAAGCCCAGACTTGAACATAGTGAAAATTCTTCTTTTGAAGAGAAGTAGTAATAGTGCAGTGAAAGACTCAAGGAGGTCTGTAATGAAGAGAGTATTGCTTTCGTTGATCATTGTTGCATTGGTTGCAACAGGAGTGTTTGCGGCGGGTAAGACGGAATCTCTTTCCCCAGGGGTGACGGATTCTAAGATTGTGTTTGGGTATACTATGCCAATGTCTGGACCTGTTGGCTTTATTGGAAATCAGACGTTGGAATCCATCAAAGCAGAATTCAACCGTGTCAATGATGATGGGGGAATTCATGGGAGAAAGCTCGAGGTTATCGCCTATGACAGTGGTATGGATGTATCTCAGGCAGTGGCGAATTATAGGCGCCTGATTACTGAGGACAAGGTATTTGCCCTTCTCTTCGGATTTGGGGGATATACACGACCGGCATATCCTTTGATCGAACAGAATAAGATTCCCTGGCTCTTTCCCATGGCTCCACCAGAAGACATGATGTTTCCAGCTCGAGAATATCTATTTAGTCTCTTTCCCACGACAGCTACTCAGGTAAGGACAATGGCTGCATGGCTGGAAAGTGAAGGAAAATTCAAGAGAATAAGTGTAATTTATGGAGACAGTGCAAGTGGAAAAACTGGACTGGACAGATTTTTACTTGAAGCAAAAAATCGTAATTTGAATGTGGTTGCTTCTGAAGCCATTGTTGAAACTTCTCCTAGTGCCGCCGTCCAGATAGCAAAGATTCGACAAGCTAACCCCGATCTTGTCGTGATAATAGGGATGACCATGCAGCCTGCAGCCGTCATCATAAAAGAAATTAGGCGAACCGGCATGGACTCTCAAATAATGGTAAATATGCCCATTAGTAATTCGGTGATGCTCTCACTGATTGCTGATGATCAGCCTGAGGGGATAATTGGCTGTTATTGGGGTGAAGTAGAATATAGTCCCGACAGGGGGAATTATGGAACTCCTGAGATGCAATCAATGGCAGATGCTCTCATAAAATACTATCCTGACTATGCCAAGGTTGGCAGCAATATCGGTGGATCTGTAGAACATGGTTTAAGTGTCAGATTGTTGACTGATGCCTTAAAAAAGGCAGGTCCTGATCTGACGAGAGAGAAACTGATTCAGACACTAGAAAGTTTCAAGGGGTATCCAACCGGAAAAGGAAGCTATGCAACATTCTCTCCGACCAGAAGGGAAGGTGTCGCAGGTGGTATCATCCTAGAAGTAAAAAATGGTTGGTGGGAACCCATCAGTGATTGGATTGACGTAACTTTGCCGGAAAATTAATCTAGTTTCAGTATGTTCAATGGTGGAGACGGGCTTGGTATTCCAACTCTCGTCTCCATCCTGACCTGTTGGTATCCCGGTATAATTTCTCAAAAAGGTAGTTACTCATGATTGACACTAATAGTACTCAGAGAGCTGAGTGGATTTGGCGTGAAAAATCATTGCCCAGCAATGTAAGGTTCATCGGAAGACCCATGCAAGATGTAGCACTTGAGAGCAATCGATATCTGTATTTTCGCACAACTTTTGAACTTTTTGAAGAAACGGTTGTTTCTACCCCTTTTATTGTGTCTGCTGATGGTCGTTATCAATTATTTTTGGACGGTTTTCTTGTTGGCAGGGGACCTGAGCGGTCACATCCGCTGGCTCATTATGCCGACTCTTCCCCTCTTGCAGGGATGCTGGTAAAGCCGGGTATTCATGTATTGGCAGCGTTAGTTCATAGTTACGGAAAAAGCACCTCTTGGTATAAATTGCCACACGAGGAACATATCAGTGTCTTTGGGTGTGGAGGTTTCTTCTTACAGGGAGGGATCGGTCCATGTCGTATGGATACCGGTAAAGAGTGGAAATACCTCATTTCAGAAGCCTGGGAGCAGAAGACTCCTTTCGGAGGTACGGGATTTTGTGAATACTACAATGCCTCTCTGGAACCTGAAGGATGGAAAATCAAGGATTTTGATGATTCAGCATGGTCAGAGGCATTTGAATTGAAGGTGCCGCTGGAAAAACATACAACAGTAAGGCCTTTCCCTGCAATGAGGTTAGCAAGTACCATTCGTAATATCAACTCTAGTGTCTATCCCAGCGAGACAATAAATCGAAAACATGGTCTGACTGCAATCTTTGAGAGTTTGGTTGTTGGCTATATACGATTCAAAGTTTCTGCAATTGAGAAGTGTGAGATTGCCATCCAGTATGGTGAACGCCTAGATTCTGATAAGCATGTCTTTATTCCTCCAGTAGTGCCAGGGATTGCATCTCCGCCAATGCATCGGTTTACCGTCAAACAAGGAGTTCACGATTATGCCCTGTTTGAACCAGCTGGCTTACGGGCGATAGAGCTAACGTGGACTGCAGAGAGCTCTCCAACCATTGAAGAGGTATCTTTAGAGCTCTATGGGACAACCACCAAGACAGGGGGTGCCTTCGAGTGTTCAGATAAAGCCCTCAACAAGATGTATGCTGCTGGCGCTCGGACAGTCTCCCGCTGTCTTATGGATTCGTATGTGGATTGCCCCACCAGGGAACAAAGATGTTGGACTGGGGATGTGTATGTCAGTTCCCTAGTGGGATATCGTTGTCTGGGTGAGTATGAGGCCGCCAAGAAATATTTGCTCGATACTGCCATGACCCAACGCTCTGATGGGATGGTTCTCATGGCTTCCTCGTGTGATCTGAGTGATCATGATTATTCCTATATCCCTGATTTTGCACTTTTGTGGATCCTTGCTGTTGAACAGTATTTTCTTCATACCGGGGATCGAGTTACCGTGAATGCTTTGATGCCATATATCTACAACCTATTACGTTGGTTTGAACCCTTTTGTAACACCTTTGGATTGCTTGAGGATGTTCCGGGTTGGGTCTTCTTTGAGTGGGCCGATGCACTGGAACGACAAGGGTGTACAACTGTACTCAATGCATTATATGCAGCAGCCCTAAAAGGCGCTTCGAAGCTTTTCCCTGAAATGATACTTCCTGATTGGAAACAGAAAGTAACTGCAATGGAGCAACTCTTATGGAGTGATGAGCGTAATGCCTATCTCGATGGCGTAGGTTCAAACGTTGTAAGCCAGCATGCCAATAGCCTGATGGTCTGTTTCGATTTTGCACCAAAAGAAAAATGGAACCCTATCCTTGAAACTATTAGCGATGCGAGCACCGTCGTTATGACTAAGACGTGGTCATGGGACACTGTTTCTCGTGCTTTCAATCCTCTGGACAACGTGGTGATGGCACAGCCCTTCTATGCTCACTTCTTGCATGCTGCCTATGCACATGCCAAGCGAGGGGATTTGCTACAGACATCCTTGCTACGCTGGCAGGATATGCTAAAGACGTATGATACCTTTTGGGAATCATGGGAATTGACCTCTATCAGCAGTACTTGCCATGGGTTTTCAGCTACTCCGGCTTTCGATTGCTCTGCATATATCTTGGGTGTTTCAATCCTCGAATCTGGTTTCCGCACTGTTTCCATACAACCATTGATATTACCAAGAGTTTCGTATGCCCGCGGAGCTATACCCACACCCCTGGGAAATCTGGAGGTTTCAGTTACAATCCAAGAATCAGACATATGCCTCGAAATAGAAATTCCCCAAGGAATGACGGTTCTCGTATCCAATACCAACTACTATTGTGGCAAGCATAAGATCTGCTATGAAAGGTAAACGTACAGATTTCACTTCATTACGTTTAGTCATTCTCCTGGGATTCTTGCTGGGGTCGACCATGGTCGTTTCGCGATTTAGCATTGGCCAGTTTGATCCTTTGGGGTACGTAGCTTTTCGTTTTATACTTACCTCCATAATCCTGCTTCCCCTTACATTGTTCCGAACCCGTGCCTTAGTATTTCAACGGTTTTCGATATGGATTCCAGCTGTCTTTGTTGGTATTGTGGGGACTGCATTGCCCTTTGGTGCCTATATTTCCTCACTACAATACCAATCGAGCGGTATCACATCGATGCTGTTGACAGTGACACCAATTGTTACGTTGTTGCTTGCCGCACTTTTTCTTAAGGATGAAAAGATAACAATTAGGAAATCACTAGGATCATTCATAGGTTTGGGCGGAGCTGTATTGTTGATAGCAATGGGAGAGACGGGCCTCAAGTTGACAGAAGCAGATATGAGAGGATACCTGTTAGTCTCTGTTGGAATTATCGGAAGTGCTACTGGGATTATTTTACTGAAAAAGTATCTACAAAAGGAGAGCATCCTTGTTATTTCCTTGATTCGGTCGGTATCTGCTGCAGTCCTTCTCAGCGTTATCGCTCTCGCTACAAACAGTATGGATGTTTCAGGAGTGACCCTTTCGGGCTGGTTGGGCTTGGGGTATGCTTCGATTGCGGGTACCGTTGCAACCATCATGCTGCAGGCGAAGATTATTGCTGAACACGGGCCTTCACGGGCAGCCCAAGCCGAGTATGTGACTCCCCTAGCAGCATCGACTCTTGGTATTGTTTTTATGGGTGAGCTAATCAGTTTTCCAATGGTAGCTGGTATGATGATGATTTTTTTCGGGCTGTTCATTCTGAGCAAAAAGGATGGGCCCAAGGTGGATATGAACGAACCGGTCATATCTGCAATAAGGATCAATAAAGGAGCTGAACAGTGAAAGTGTTTGATCTTCATGGACACCAGGAAGGGCTGTTAGGCCCTTCTGGGGCCAACACTATCCCCCAAGATGTTCCTCTTCAGGATTTCAATGAACATGGAGTCAATGCCTCGATAGTTTGTGCCGTCGGTGATCCTAAGTCCTTTGGGCTTGGAGACAATTCCTTTCTGTTGGTAGAGCATCAATTACAGCAGGTCTTGCGTAGATGTGATGCGAAAAGTCTGAGAGCGATTACAACAAGCGATGAGCTGGACCTGGTATGGGCTTCAGGAAAAACAGCTATCTTCCTTGGTGTTGAAGGTGGAGATTTTATCGAAGATATGGCTATGGTTGACCGCTTGTATGCTATGGGAGTCAGGGTTTTGGCACCAGTGCATTATAGTGACAATCAATTTGGGACGATCGGATTTCATCTGGATGGAACTGGTCCAAAGTCAGATGATGGCCTTACCAAAGCTGGCGTTGCATTAATTGCACATGCCCAAGACATTGGGATGGTCATAGATGTAGCACATGGCTCAGACCAGATGATCGTGGATGCGTGCAAGGTTGCCAAGAAGCCACTGCTTTGTTCTCACGGGGGTTTACGGATGAGTTTCGATAGTACACGGTTTATGGGTGAGACAGCTGCTCACAGCTTCAGAGATAATGGAGGTCTCCTTGGTGTGTGGCCTTGTCTGTTTGGCAAGCAGGGTGTTGCAAATCTGGATGAATTAGTGGATATGCTCTTACTGACCATCGATTTTCTTGGATGGGATCATGTGGGGTATTGCACTGATGTTAATGGAGCTCCCGGATATCTTGATGACTATGGGGGTGTTCAGGATACTAAAAAGGTACAAAACGCCTTGAAAAAGAGGAATTTTAAGGAGAACGCAATGGAGCACTATTGCAACTCCAATATGATCCGCTTGTTGCAAGCTTGGGGAGTGTAACTAGCGTTCGATATCGAAGGTGTTGCTCTCCTGGAATATGTTCTGTCCTCGGAGTATCAGCTTTTCATAGGCCTCTTTGTACGGAATGACATTTATATCATTTTTTGTGGCAATGGTTTCCCTGAGGAGAAAAAGAAAGTCATAAACTTGGTTGAAGTCGCCCGAGATGCTTTCGGGAATTACCGCGATTTTCCCAACTGTTTTAGCTTGTATCGATTTGGTTAGCTCTTTCCCTTTCTCTGTCATGGCGAGGTGGACAACCCTACGATCCTCATCACTTCTCTCGCGTTTGATGAATCCACGCGAATCAAGCTTATCAAGGAGTGCGCTGATAGAGTGACGTTCAAGGCCAAGGACGAAGGATAACTCAGTAGCGATGACGTCTGAACCGGCATACTCGGCATAACTGAGCATCAATAGTATCAGGTATTGTGAATGATTGATTTTGTGGGGACGCAAAAGTTCAGCAATCGATTTTTTAACAAGGTTAAGACATTGCTCTGCAAGGAAGTGAAATCTCTGTACCTTGAAATAAGTTTCAATCAATTCATTGGGGTCTTGCTTTTCCATGCTTCCATCTCTCTTTATATGATAATAATTGTTCATTAACGAACAATTCGCTTTTGTATATAATAACATGGTGACCTTTGACCGTCAAGATATAACACAATAATAGCAACCACTCTTAAGATGTCCTGAATCCATTGAAATTCAGTGGCAATGTCTTGAAAGGCAGAGATGCTATGCAGAAATAGGTAAAGTATTGTACTGGTGTAAAAAATCCCCATTGCCAGTCTGCAGAATCTTGCCTGAGCCAAAGCAATGTGCAATACTCCTACGATATGAAAGCAACTCCGACAGATACAGAAAAACCCCCCAGAAAAAAACGTACGCCAACTTCTTCCCTAGGCAAGACCAGTGTGGATGCCCTTATGCAATTCAACTTCAAGCTCTACAGGGAACCAGATGGTTGGGGCCTCACCCTCTGTGATGCCAAAGGGAAACCTTGTCAGCCCGACTATCGCCAATACACCTCGGCTGTGCGCGATGCCCTGAGGGAGTTCAACCTGCTGGTCCAAAAGGAGCAGAAGTATCTTCGCTGGGATATGGGCGACCAGGGCAAGGATGGATGGACCGTCCATGACCCTTCGGGCAGGCTCATGGAGCTTGCGCTGCGTTCGCGCCTGCTCCTTGACGAGTCCGGCACCCTCCTACATCCTCAGAACCAAGAATCAAAGGCCATGCTCTCCATAGAAAAAATAGGAGAGACCCAGGTATCGGTGGCTCCGGTCATCCTCTCCTTTGACCAGATTCTTGCCGACAAGCAGACCCAAGGCAGAGCCAAACCCTATCCCATCTCCTCTGAGCTTGTGGTTGTAGGGAAGAACGTCTTCCATGTCTCTGACCTTGGCTCCTACTGGAATGAGTGGTTTTTGCTCACCACTACTGTACCCATGGCGGACCTGCACACCTATCTCGCCCTTGCCCTCTCCAAATTCCCAACCATATCCCTCAATTTTGAGGGGTATAGCGTCCATACCGTTGGTCCGAGGACAGCCACCTCCAGCCTTCTCTTCAAAGAGATCGATGCCTATGGGTTTCTGCACATCCTTCCGCTCATCCACCTTGAATCATACCCCCCCGGGTTCTTTGAGGACCACGACATCACCAAGGTCGTGGAAATAGACCAGGATGAGAAGAGCTTGTCGGTTGGGGAGGTTGTCTATCCGAGGGCCCCGGACAGTGAGTTCAGGGATTTGCTCTCCCTCATGGGAAAAGAGGCCAAGAGTGCAGTGTTTGAAGAAGAGCGCCATTTTATCCTTGAGCCCGACTTTGCCCAGCGGTTCCTCTCCCTCCATATGCAGGAGCTGCTTTCGCGGTTTGTCCTCTTCCAGTCGTCGGTGCTCGGCAAGTACAAGGTCAAGTTCGTCAAACCCAAGATGAGGCTCTCCTTAGGGGATGGCATCGATTACTTTGAAGGGAAGGCTGATATCGATGTGGAGGGGCAGACCTTCTCCTTTACCCGCTTCCTCTCAGAGTATCGGCAAAATGGATATATCGTCCTCAATGATGGCTCAAAGGCGTATCCTGACATGCGCAGCCTCAACAGGTTTGAACGATTGGTCCATCAGAACTCAAAGCAGGATGAGACGGTGAGGGTCTCATTCTTCGATATCCCCACCCTCCAGCGTGATGCAACCCTTTCACTGGAAGGAAATGGAGGCCTCAGGGCGGAGACCTTCTACAAAGGGTTCAACGACATAGGCAAGAAGCGCGGTTCCTATGTGATAGAGGATGGGGAGCTGCGCCCATACCAGGTGTATGGGGTGCAATGGATGGAGTACCTTCGTGACCATCGGATGGGGGGCTGCCTTGCCGATGAGATGGGGTTGGGAAAGACCGTGGAGGTCATCTCCCTGCTGCGGCGCACCTATGAGAACGGATGCAAGGAACCGACGCTCATCCTTGTTCCCCGCTCCCTGATCTACAACTGGAAAAGCGAACTGCAGCGGTTTGCCCCCGAATTGAACTGTGTCCTCTATTATGGGGTGACGCGGGACCTCTCCATGATCGAGGAGAGCTCAGCCACCATAGTGATCAGCAGCTATGCCACAATTCGCAATGATATCAAGGCCCTCTCCAAAAAGTCCTTCAGCTACGTGATCCTTGATGAGTCGCAGAACATCAAGAACCTGGAGACCCAGACTACCAATGCGGTCCTCGCCTTGAAGGCCCGTCACCGACTGGCCCTCAGCGGAACCCCGGTGGAGAACAATCTGGGGGACCTGTACAGCCTCTTCCGCTTCCTCAACCCCTCCTTTTTTGGTACTCAGAACGAATTCCTGCGTGACTATATGCGCCCTATCCAGGAGAAGCAGGACAAGGATGTGCTCAAGGATTTGAAGGCCCGTGTCTACCCCTTCATGCTCAGGAGGGTCAAGAAGAACGTCCTTAAGGACCTTCCTGCAAAGACCGAACAGGTCTCCTATGTCGAATTGGATGAGAGCCATCTGGCCATCTACAACCGAAGGCGTGAAGAGCTCAAGGCAAAGGTGACGACAGCTGTCGGCCTTGGCGGTGTGGGTAAGAATACGTTCATGATCTTGCAGGCCCTTACGGAATTGAGGAGGCTGGCTTCAGTTCCCGAGGCCGATGGTGAGTTCAACGGGATCTCGGCAAAGCGGAAATATCTTAGGGAGGTGGTCTCCTCGATCACTTCCGATGGCCACAAGTGCCTCATCTTCACCAACTTCCTTGCTACGGTCGAGCTCATTGGAGAGGACCTGGACGAGATGGGCATCGGTCACCTCACCATGACAGGGGCGACAGGGGACAGGCAGAGCCTGGTGCAGCGATTCCAAAACGATCCCTCCATAGGGGCCTTCGTCATGACGCTGAAAACCGGAGGGGTCGGTCTTAACCTGACTGCTGCAGACTACGTCTTCATCGTCGATCCCTGGTGGAACCGCGCTGCAGAGAACCAGGCCATTGACAGGACCCACAGGATCGGACAGGAAAACCCCGTATTCTGCTATCGGCTCATAGCCAAGGATACGATAGAGGAGAAGATATTGGAGCTGCAGCAGCGCAAAGCGAACCTCGTCGCTTCCTTGCTCACCTCCGATTCGAATGCAGTAAAGTCCCTGTCTGAACAGGACATTGAAATGTTGTTGGGGTAACCATGGCAAAAAGTAACAAAAAAATAGAATCGACAAAGGCCCCGGCCCCCCCGAAAAAGGCTGAGAAGCCCTTCTCCCCAAAGGGGGAAGAGCTGTTGGATGACCTCAATGACCTGACCATCGAGCAATTGACCGGAGCCTACCGCTCTCTTGCAGGAAAAGACCCTGTTGGCAAGCAGAAATATGAATTATGCAAGCAGTTGGCGAGGCTGCTTGACTTTGACGACCAGCAAGGGTTCGACCTCTTTTTCGCTTCCCTCCCACCGTATCTGCAGGAGCTCATACACAGGGCCACATTTGAACAGGTTGTGGATATCCGCTCGTTGGAGAACTCTGGTGAAGAACCCCTGATCATCAAGCAGTCGATGTGGTACACCTACCACTGCTCCATGCAGGCCAATCCGGAGATCCGGGTGGGACTCTTTGTGGCCCTCAGTGAATATGAACTGCAAATCTACCCTGCCTTTGCAGCATATTTTCCCTCTTGGCTTCCGAAACCTGCTCTCTATACACTCCAACCGCTGCCTGGAATCGAAGGCACCCCATGGTCTGTCAATCTGGAGATCTCCTCTGTGATGCCCCTCTTGGTGGGGGCTGCTGCCGAGATGATGAAATCCAAGTTTGAAGACGATGTAATCCGAAAGGGCTTGCTCAAAAGGGATATCAAGAGCTTGCGCGCTTCATGCGCTCTGGAGCCCTTTGGTGTTGCCTCCTCCTATGGACTCGACCCCATTGAACTGTTTGTGCAGGCTTTGGTGCATCTGAATGAAAAAAACCTCACACGCCCTGCGGATGGGGAGTCTTATATAAAAGAACTGGTCCAGCGGTTTTTCTTCGACCCCAAGCTGACTTCCAAGGATATGAATGGTGTTGAACTGGAGTATTACACTCTTATGGGTCAATTTTCCAAGTCAGCATATGCCTACTCTGTTGAATTCAAGTACCAGGTGCGAAAGGGCCTGAAGGACCTGCTTCTTCAGATGTATGGTGGAGGGGAGTGGTTTTCCATAGAAAACCTGTTTCAATCCTTTGTCATGCATGGCAATGAGTTCAAATTATGGAATAGTGACATACTGGACCGGGTTCTGTTCTTGCGGGGGGATGCCATCAAGACGGAGGTTGCCACCTATACTCCAAGCCCCTATGACAAGGGTTTCCGTGCACAAGGCATCCTGAAGAGGATGTTGTTTGAAAAACCCCTCTTCAAGGCGTATTGCTATCTGTTCGCTGTCCTTGGGTTGGTGGAGATCGGTGAGAAACCAGCCCCTCTGGTTCTGAGTAAAAATGGGAAGATGCATCCCCTCACCCCCTACGAGGGGATCTGCAGCATGAAGCTCACCCCCTTCGGGGCATGGTGCCTGGACTTTACCGATGAGCGTCCGCAGGCAAGGAAGGAGGAGTTCGAGACCATCGCCGATTCGAACCTGCTGTTGGTTACCTTCAAGGGGCTGTCACTGGAGCGAAGGATTTTCCTTGAACAGATAGGGGATGCCATGGGCAGCGAGAGGTACAAGATAAGCGAAGCATCATTTATACGGGGGTGTACCGAACCCTCAGACATACAGACCAGAATAGAGAGGTTCAAGAGCCTCATAGAGCCAAACCCCTCCGAGCGCTGGCTCTCATTCTTTTCCATGATCGAAAAAAGGGCCACCCTGTTTGCCTATGGGCAACCGGTCCTGCTGTATACGTTCCCCGATGATTCTGCGATCAGGAAGATGTTTGCCCTCGATCCTGCCTTTAGGAAGATCATCATACGGGCTGAGGGAAACAGGATCGTCATACAGGAAAAGGACCAGGCGCTCTTTAGGAAACTGCTTGCCGGGCAAGGATACCTCAACACCCTCTGATGGGGAGGAGCCTAGGCTTGAAGTAGGGTGCATTACTCGCTTTGGCCTGGCTTTTTCCTATGCTATACTGATGGGGAGGTATTAGCCATGATTGAAAAGAAGCAATTCGGACGAACAGGACATATGAGCAGTCGGGTACTTTTTGGAGCTGCCGCCTTGGGAGGCGTCACGCAAAAGGAGGCTGACGATACCTACGACCTGCTGAAGAAGTATGAGGTCAACCACCTTGATACGGCACACAGCTACGGAAATGCAGAACTGAGGATAGGACCTTGGATGAAGCGCGACAGAGCCTCCTTCTTCCTTGCTACCAAGACCGACAAGAGAACAGCCCAAGAGGCCAGGGAGGAGCTGCTCCAGTCGCTTGAGAGGATGCAGACCGACCATATCGACCTGTGGCAGTTCCATCTGCTTGTCGATGAGCAGGAGTGGGAGGTTGCCATGGGTGAGGGCGGGGTCCTTGAGGCTGCCATTGAGGCCAAGGAGCAGGGCCTGATCAAGTACATAGGGGTTACCGGCCACGGCCTGGGAGCCCCTAGGACCCACTACCGCAGCCTGATGAAGTATGATTTTGACTCGGTGCTATTTCCCTACAACTACACGATGATGCAGAACCTCCAGTACAGCTCGGACGTGAATCTTCTCATGGATCTGTGCAAGCAGCGAAGTGTGGCGGTCCAGACCATCAAGGCCCTTGCAAGAGGTGAGGTAGGAGGTGGTGTACACCCCTTTGCCACCTGGTATGACCCCCTCACCGATCCTAGGGCAATTGGGCTCTCCATCGGGTGGGTCCTGAAGAACCCCGAGGTCTTCCTCAACAGCACAGGGGACATAACACTGCTTCCCACCTTGTTGGAGAGGGCCAGCGAGAGCCTGGACGTCCCAACAGATGAGGAGATGGATGCTTTGGTATCTGAGCAGAGGATCAGGGCGTTGTTCCGTTAGGACCAGATATGGTAGGTCCTGGTGATGAGGATCAGCAGTGTCGTCCCTGCCACATACAGGAACAGCCCGATGCTGTTGTACAGGATGTCCTGGCTGACGGCGACCATGGTGTTGCCTACTATCATCAGGGCAAAGGAGAGGCCCCGGCCAATGGTCTGCCTGCCACCCCTCTCTTCATAGATTGCAATGATGAAGGTCAGCAGCGCCAAGGCGCTTACCAGGATGGCGACCCCCAGAAAGAGGTTGTTTGATATGCGCGCTTCCTTGAGAAAGGAAGCGTTGTTTGTTGTCATGGGCACCAGCATGGCCAATAACAGTGAAGAAGTCCCTCCGATGAATGAGTACTGACCCAGACGAAGAGGGTTCATGGTCTGTTGGAATAGTCCTGAGGCCAGGAAAAGGAATGAGGAGAAAATGAAGGAGAAGTGGTAGAGGATGCCTATCCAATAGGGGCTGAGGACCATGATGTGGGAGAGTTGGTAGTACAGGGGGAGAATCTTGACATTTCCCAGGCTTATGGTAAGGAAAAGAAGGGGCAGGAAATGAGCCTCCGCCCCTATGTTTGCCCGGTAGAAGAGACAGAGCAGCATCGCTCCGACCAAGGTGACCCAGAGATGGACCAGCGGGGGGGCCAGATGGGGAAGGGCTGCAAGCAAAGTCCCTTGGGCTTGGGCAAGCAAGAAGGAGTGCACAACGACAGCGCTGAACAGTAGGGTAATGAGGCCTTGGATGCCCAGGAAGACGAAGCGTACGTTCTTGCTCATACCTGTTAGAGCATGTCCCTATACGAGCTGTCGTGCTTCACACCCATGATCTGGCAGGTGTACGCAGAACCGAAGGCTGCGACATAGGAGTCCACCAGGGTGCCAAAGCCGTTGAGGATGGGCATCAGGGCGATGAGGGTCATCTCCGCACCATAGAGGTCTATCTTGAGGAACTGCAGGGCTATGATGGTGATGAAGAACACCTCGAATCCCAAGTAGAGCGCGCTGGCATAGGAGAACATGGCGCTGGCAAGGGCAACCAGGAGGATGACCTTGTTCGAGGGCATGCTCCCAAGCGCTGCATAGAGCAGGCTTGTGATGCTCAGTGTGGCTATCATAGCCGAGCCTCCCCTGCCTACGAGGGTGTAGAGGGGGACAGCCGTTGCACTTACCCGTTTCTGACAGCCCAGGTTATGCCTGGTATGGGAGATGGTGATCGGGCTGCTGAAGAAGATGCTTCCGCTGAACAGAGCCGCAATGGCAGGTGCCAGCATGCGGTAGAGTATCGCGTAGGGGTTTACCTTGAACCGGGTGAGCAAGCCGAACAGCAGCGGAAGGATGGCCACAAGGACCAGAAGCGTCGATGCAATGAGCATCAGCAGGAACCGTCCCGCTACAAAAACCGTCCCTTCGTTCTGCAGACGTGAAAACCAGTAGGAAGAGGTGAAGAAGATGAGGAAGTGTCCAAATCTGCTGTATGCGTTGGCCATGCGAAACATCGTCTCGCTCAAGGAGTTCATCGTCACATAGGCTGGACGGATGACCTCGACATTGGGCTTGAGGAAGAAGCCGAAGATCAGGGCAATGACAATGATGGGAAGCAGGAAGCTTTCAGAGGATGCAAGCGTATAAAAGGGATTTACCGGAAGCATCGAACTGAAGAGTGTGGACAGCGACTGGGCTCCGACCGCACCGATGATCGATGCTTGAGAGCCTGCACTGCTGCTGGCCGGGAAGTTGGCTGGAAAGAAGCGGAACACCAAGGCAGCGCCCATGACCAGCACGAGCGTTGATAGGATGCTCCACAGGATGGTCGTCCAGCTGAAGGTTCTTCCTAAGGAGTCTTTCCGTAGGGAGGCAATCCCCGAAGAGAACCCAAAAAAAACTATGGGGATCAAGATAAATCCACCCAGTTGTATAAACAGGGCGGTAGCGGTGTACATGATCTGCTGGTAGAGACCAGAATCTCCAAATAGGAGTGTTGCAGCCAGCCCGAAGGCTGTTGCTGCGAGATAGGTTATCCACGTCTTCATAGTTTCCAAGAGTATCTTATCAGTAGCGTCAAGTCAATCAAAGCTTAAGCCCATCTCCTAGGAGAAGGTCCAGTTTGTACCCCGCCAGCGTCTCCGCTTCGGTAAGGGTCCTCACATACTCCAGGGTATCAGGAATACCGCCGAGCATTTGGAACGAGAGCGCTGAAAGATAGATGATCTCTTGGATTGCCTCCTTTTTGTACCAGGTTGTCCCTTGGTACTCGTTGCAATTGGCGTAGGTTCTCACTGCCTGGTCTGTAAGCAGGGTAGCGAGGACCTCTTGTGGTGTATCGGCTTCAAAGCTCTTGGTCACATTCGCTGAAGAGGCCAGCAAGGCAGCGCCATGACACGCTTTTCTGGCATCCTCACCACTGAAGCCCGCCTCTTCCAGATCCTTGCTGAAGAAGCGTGAGAGCAGCAGCTTGTCGCTGGCGACCATTGCATCAGTGACGGTAGACCACTCATGGATGAATGGCTTGAGGAACAGTGATGCGGCAATGATGGAGGCCAGTTCGTCCATGATAGCCCCTCCCTGGCTGAAGTAGGGCTCAACAGTGTCCTTGGCAAAGATTGCGGTCAGCCTTTGGATTTCCTTGAGCATCTCGGCCGGCTTGATCTCCCTGGGCTTGGAGGGCAGAGCCTTGTACGCCACAGGGTGGAGCTGCTCCACCACCACACCGAGGTGGGTGTAAGCCTCTGCAAGGCTGAGGATCAGCTTGCGTTCGATCTTGGCCGATGCCTCCCCCTTCAGGATGGACAGAAGCAGTTTCTTGAAGGCAGGGCTATGCAGGTTCTCCATTGCCTTGAAGACAGGCTTCAGTCTCAGGGCCAGGATCTCCTGCTCGATGTTCTCCACACCCCTTTCACCAAGGGTGTTGTAGAGCATCTCGTAGGTGCCGTCGACATCCTCGACCTCCCTGATGTTCAGCATGACACGCGCTTCAAATCCGTCCAGGTGGAAATGTCCGCCCTCATCAAAGACCTTCAGCGAAGGGACCATGTGGGTCAGTTTCTTGGGGAACGCCTCATACAGCACATACCTTCTGCCCCCTAGGGTGAGGCCCAAAGCCTCAGCAAGGGAGAGCGTCTCTGTGCGCTTGTCACTACCCTGCTTCTCAAGCTTGGGCGCTGAGTTCTTGATCCAGCCCTGTACGCTTTCATACTGGTTGTTGTAGAGCACCAAAGCCTTCTCATGCTCTGTGCCGTTGATGTAGCAGAAGGCGGATTCATGCACATGGTTGCCGTCGACAAGGTCAAACAGGTTGAAGTTGTCCACACCGCTGAAAAGATAGCGCTTCTTCAGGAGGGGGAAGATCCTCCTGTAGTGCTCGTCGATCATCCACGGGTTGGCTTTTTCGTCCCAGTAAGCCCTGCTGTACTCCATGCCGTACTTCTCCTTGTACCCTTCGACCTGGCCATGGCCGAACATCGGCAGGCCCGGCATCGTGGCCAAAAGCGTACAGACACCAAAGTACATGTCCCCATCACCGAACTGGATACCCGCAGGATCTTCGTCCGGGTTGTTCATGAAGTTGACAAACCGCTTGAGAATCTCAGGGTCAAAGCTGATGGTCCCCTTGATGGTCTCACGGTACTTCTGGTTTTCCTGGTTCTTGAGCATGTTCATGAAGGCGCTGTTGTAGACGCGGTGCATGCCCAAGGTACGTACGAAATACCCCTCCATCATCCAGAAGGCCTCTGCAAGCAGGAGTGTGTCGGGCAGCTCCACGGTGAGCCGGTCAACGACCTCCCTCCAGAACTCCTGGGGTATGATGCTGTGGAATGTCGCATCGTCCATGCCACTTAGGGCTCGTCCTGCAATATCACCGCCATGGCCGGGTTTTGGATACCACAACCGCTGGATATGCTTCTTTGCAAGGGTCATCGCAGCATCGAACCTGATGATGGGGAAGTTCTTCGCCACATGCTTTATCTGCTGGAAGACAGCCTCCCTGGTCGCAGGGTTGAGGAAATCAAGCTGGGCCGTATCATTCCAAGGCATGGAGGTCCCGTCGTTGCCGTGGAAGATGTAGGAGGTCTCCCCGGTTCTCAGGTCCCGTCTCTTGAAGGTCACCGCAGCATCGGTTTGGTCGTAGTAGTGGTCCTCAAGCTTGATCTCAATGTCGGGGTTCTCCGAGAGGTCCTCACCGTTGTAGGTGTAGGAGGGGAAGGGGGGGTAGCTCTGCTGTATGAAGTACTCGCTGTGGTTGAAGACCCAGTCCCCGTCGATGCCGGTATGGTTGGGAACCATGTCACTTGCCAGGCGCAGGCTACGGTCGGCACACCTTTGGCGCAAGTTGTCCAAGGCTGCCCACCCTCCGATGGATTGGGCGATTTCATAGTTCTTCAGCGAGTATGCGGAGGCCTCTGCCTCTGGGTTGCCACAGAGGTTCTTTATTCTTTTTGAGGCGATGCTGCGCTCCCAGATTCCGATCAGCCAGAGGGCGGTGAAGCCCCGTTCGTGCAGGTTGTCCAGCTCCTGGTTGGGGATCTGGTCCAATGTCGTGATGGGGTGGCCATACTCCTTGGAGAGCTGGTCAAGCCAGACCAGCGTCGATTTGGCTATCATGACCACGTTGGGCATCCAGTTGCGGTCGGCTGAGAATGCCTCGTACTCGGCGTCATAGGAGCTGTAGTCAGGAACATAGGTCGGCACACTCCCCCCGCCTCCGCCGTCGCCTGCAAAGTGGGGCTTCTCCTCCTCCTGGACATAGTCGATGGAACGGAGCAGCAACACCTTCAGCTCTGGAGGCAAAAGGTCCCCCCACGACTCCATGATGTAGCTTATCTGCTCAAGCAGGGAGTCCGGGTAGAGTTTCGATGGCCTGGTGAGGAAGGTGAAGATATCTTCGTCGCTGTTGGCAACCAGGGCCGAGCCCTGTGTGTAGCCACCCATCAGGGCTGTGAGGGCCTGCGATCCCTTGGGGAAGGAGAGGCCTTCGGGGGATATGAAGGGTTTCGCCGCCTTGATCAGGGCAGGGTTGTCCAGCATCACCTGATGGACAAAGTACCCCCTGAGCGATTCGTCGTGGAAATAATCCAGGGGCAGCTGTTGCTCCAGCAGCAGGGGGGAGGGGAACTCCTTCATATAGAAGGCCAGCACATCGGATCCTGCATGGTTCTTGCTCAAGAGGCTGGTCAGACGGGTAAAGAAGTCCGGTTCCGTATCACTGAGGTATCGGGTGAGCACCGTTTGGTAGAGCAGATGCAGCACAGCGGTGGCATGAAGCTTGCCCGCTGAAAGATACTCGCTTCCACCACGTTCCTTTATTTTAAGGTTGTAGAGGTGGGCAAGTTCATTTGCCTGCTTATAGAGGGTTCCCAATGCAAGGGTAGAGGGAAACAATGCGGAAAAAAAATCCATCTCAGTCCTTGTGCGGATTGAAATGCGAAGGTCACGTGTTATCAATTCACGCCTCCCATAGTGTGGTAGCTGTCAAAATCTTGGACAGCACAAGTATACCATGCAATGCATCTGTTGTAACCCCCTTCTTGGGAAAGTGGTGCTGTTAGACTAATGTATTTGTTACTGGAAGCATTGATAGATCCCCTGTAAGCAGGCTTTCAGCCCTGCTGAACAGCACTGTCAGCAGGGGAGCCTCCTCTTTGGAGAATGGGAGTAGCACATAGGAGGCAACGCTTCCCCTTTGGGGTCTTCCTATGCCGAGGCGCAGGCGCAGGAACGCATCATCGCCGAGGTGGCTCCTGAGGGACTTCAGTCCGTTGTGCCCGCCTAGCCCCCCGCCCTTCTGTATCCTGACAGTCCCGAAGGGGAGCTCAAGGTCATCATGGACCACCAGGATCTCCTCGCTTGTGAAGCCGAAGAAGTCGGTGCAGGCGCGTACAGCCTTGCCGCTCTCGTTCATGAAGGTCTGGGGTCTGAGAAGTCTGTACTGCGGTGTGCTTGCAACCTGTGCATGGAATTTCTGGCTCCACTGTATCGATGGGTAGAGGTGGTCACAAAAAAGCCAGCCGACATTGTGCCGGCTCTTTGCATAGAGTTTGCCGGGGTTGCCGAGAAAGACGATGAGTTTTACCATAGGCCCATCATAGGACGAAAACACAGGAGAGAAAAGATGTATGTACTAGTCTGTTATCTACCGGAAAGCCATCTGGAATCAGTGAAGAGCGCCCTGTTCGCCGCTGGTGCCGGTTCAATGGGTGGATATGACCAATGTAGCTGGCAAACCAAGGGTTTGGGCCAGTTTCGCCCATCCTCAGGAAGTAATCCCTTTCTTGGGGAGAGGGAAGAACTTGCACAAGTGGTGGAGTGGCGGCTAGAATTGGTCGTCAAGGAAGAAGATGCTCTCTCGGTGATAGAGGCGTTGAAGCGCTCCCATCCCTATGAGGTCCCTTCCTACCATCTCATCCCCGTTAGGGTGTAGGAGTTCCCATGGCAAAGACAGTTGCGCAGATCAACGAGAAGATCAGGCGAGGAGAGGTTGTGGTGGTCACAGCCGAGGAGTTCTCCCTCATGGCCACCAAGGCTGACATTGAAGAACTTGCAGAGAAAGTCGATGTCGTCACCACCGCGACCTTCGGCCCCATGTGCTCATCCTCAGCGGTGATCAATTTCGGACACTGGTCGCCTGGCATAAGGATGGAGGAGATCACCCTCAACGGGGTGAGCGCCTACGAGGGCCTCGCGGCTGTGGACACCCTCATCGGGGCGACCGCCGAGTCCAAGTTCGACCCCACCTATGGGGGGGCGAACGTCATTGAGGACCTCATCGCCGGCAAGGATGTGCGCCTGTTTGCCCGGGGCAAGGGAACCGACTGCTATCCTACTCGGGAAATCGATACCTGGGTCAACAAGGACGGGCTCAACGAGTTCTACCTCTTCAACCCCCGCAACGCCTATCAGAACTATGCAGCGGCTACCAACAGCACCAATAAGATCAAGTACACCTATATGGGGACGCTGCTTCCCAAGTTCAGCAACGTCACCTACTCCACCAGCGGGGAGCTCAGCCCCCTCTTGAACGACCCATACCTGCGGACAATCGGCCTTGGCACCAGGATCTTCCTTGGAGGGACCGAAGGGTACGTGGTGTGGAACGGTACCCAGTACAACACCAGCCGTGAGCGAAACGAACACGGCATCCCCCTGGGGACCGGGGCGACACTTGCGCTCATCGGGGACGCAAAGGCGATGTCCACCGAATTCATCAGGTCAGCCTACTATGAGAAGTACGGAGTCTCCCTGTTTGTGGGCATAGGGATCCCCATCCCGGTCCTGGATGTCAGGATGGCAAAGCACCTGTCGATCCGCAACAGCCAGATAGAGACGATCATCAGTGACTACGGCCTTGAGGGGCACCCGAGTGTCAGCCGTGTCACCTATGAAGAGCTGCAAAGTGGCAAGGTCCTGCTCCCCGGAGGCAAGGAGGCCAAAAGCGCTCCCCTCTCCTCCCTGAGCAAGGCCCGTGAAATTGCAAAGGTCTTGCAGACCTGGATAGAGCGCGGTGAATTCACCCTTACAGAGGCTGTCCACCCGCTGCCAGCGAAGAGCTTTGTCAAACCCCTGGTCCCCAGGGAAGGAGGCTCACGATGAAAAAGCGCTATGCACTCAGATTCTCCCCGACGCTGGTGGAGCAGCCTCTGGTAAGCAAGCTGGTCAGGACCTACGACGTGGATATCAACATCCTCAACGCCGATGTCGCCTCAGGAAGGGGGGGCAAGCTCATCGTGGAGCTCTCAGGCTCAGAAGAAGCCCTCAGGCAGAGCGTCCTGTGGCTCAACCGCACCGGTGTCGTTGTCTCTGAGATGGTCAAGGAGCTCAACTTCCAAGAGGAGCTGTGCATCAACTGCGGCGCTTGCACCGCTGTCTGCTCCCCTAGGGCGCTCTTCATGGACAAGGATTGGAAGCTCATCTATGATGCCGACCTTTGTGTGCTGTGCGGCCTCTGTGTCCAGGCCTGCCCCATGCAGCTCTTCTCCCTTTCAAACGAGCGGGAGGCATAGGGGGTGTACCAGGCGCGCACCTACCGCAAGGCCATGGGCCTCTCCAGGTTCGCCTCCGTAGGTGTAGCGGTGGGTGAGAGCGACCTGTGGATCGGCTACAGCCCAACAAGTGGTGATGCAAAAGCCCTGGCTGCTGAGGCGACAAGGCTGCTCAGGAGGCTGCGCAATGAGATCCTCGCCTATCCTGACCCCGCTTTCCTCAGCTCGTTTGTCCCACTGAAAGAGAGAAAGGATACGGAGATGAATATCGGAAAGGAAAAGGCCAATGAAATAGGTGTTGATTCAAATTCCCCTTTCATAGCAGGCATGCTCAACGCATCAAGGCTTTCTGGAACCGGACCCATGGCAAGTGTGGCAGGCGCTATTGCCCAGGAGGTGGGCTCGATTCTGAAGAGGAGATTCGCCTTGGAGGAGATAGTTGTGGAGAATGGGGGGGATCTCTACATTGATGTCCTAAAATCCCTCCCTGTAACCATTTTTGCTGGGGAGAATAGCCTTTCAGGCAAGGTTTCCCTTGTAGTGGAGCCTGGGCACTGCCCCCTAGGGGTGTGCACCTCCTCTGCCAAGGTGGGCCACTCGCACAGCTTCGGCAAGGCCGATGCCGTGATGGTCGCCTGCACCGATGCCGCCCTTGCCGATGCCTACGCAACAGCCTTTTGCAATATGGTACGAGTAGAGGCGGACGTGGAGAGGGTCGCCAACCTGATGAATGGCAAGGATGAGATCATCTCCGCCCTTGTCCTCCTCGATACAAAGATGGCACTCTGTGGAGAGCTGGAGGTTCGAAGCCAACCATGAACAGACAAGAATATCTGCAGAAGATTCTCAGTGAACGCATAGCCATCCTCGATGGGGCAATGGGCACCATGATCCAGGCCGAAGGGTTGGATGGCGATGACTTCATCCTGGACGACAGGCGTGTCACCGCGTGCAACGAGGTTCTCAACCTCACCCGCGGGGATGTTATATTCGGCATCCACACAGCATACCTTGAGGCAGGGGCGGACATCATCGAGACCAACACCTTCTGTGCTAATGCCTTCAACCTGGAGGAGTACGGCCTTTCCGGCGATGTGCTTGCCATCAACCAGGCGGCGTGTGAGATAGCGCGTGAGGCGGCTGCCGACTTTGAGAGCTCCCATGCCGGGTATGCCTTTGTCGCCGGGGTCCTTGGCCCCACCAACCGCAGCCTCTCATTCTCCTCCAATGTCGATGATCCCGCCTACCGCCAAAGTGATTTCGCCTCGTTCAAGGCGATGTACACCCAGCAGGCCGAGGCCCTTCTGGACGGAAGCGTCGACCTGCTGCTCATTGAGACGGCCTTCGATACCCTTGTGGCCAAGAGCGCGATCATGGCCTGTCTGGATGCGATGCAGACCAAGGAGCGCAAGGTCCCTCTGATGGTGAGCGCCACATTCAGTGACCAGAGCGGACGCACCCTCAGCGGACAGACCCTTGAGGCCTTTGTCATATCACTGAGCCCCTTCCCCCTCTTTTCCCTCGGGCTGAACTGCTCAACAGGGCCAGAAGAGATGTTGCCCCTCATCAAGAAACTTTCCGAGTTGGCTCCCTTCTATATCAGCGCCCACCCCAATGCGGGCTTTCCTGACAAGGAGGGCATCTACACCCTGAGTCCTGAGCAGATGGCAAGGGAGCTGGAACCAGCCATAAGAGAAGGGTGCCTCAATATTGTAGGGGGGTGCTGTGGAACAACGCCCTCCCACATCAGGGCATTGGCCGAGGCAGTACAGGGCAAGCCTGTCCACATGAAAGGTGGGCGGGGGCATACTCTCCTGCTTGCCGGCTTGGAAGCGTGCCCTGTCCCTAATGACAGGCTTCTTGTCATCGGGGAGAGGACCAATGTCGCAGGGTCCAGGAAGTTTGCCCGCCTCATCAAGGAGGAGAGGTGGGAAGAGGCCCTCACCGTAGCCCGCACCCAGATCGAAGAGGGAGCATCCGTCATAGACCTCTGCATGGATGCCTCCATGCTTGATGCACAGCAGAGCATGGTCACCTTTCTCAGGCATATGGGAAGCGACCCCTCGGTGAGCCGGGTCCCCCCCATGGTGGACTCCTCCGATTGGAGTGTCATCGAACGCTCCCTGCAGGAAATCCAAGGCCGGGGCATCATCAACTCCATCAGCCTGAAGGAGGGTGAGGAGCTCTTCATCCAACGGGCAAAGCTCATCGCCTCCTATGGCTGTGCCATGGTGGTGATGCTCTTCGATGAGGAGGGCCAGGCTGATTCGTACGAGCGGAAGATTGCCATAGCAAAGCGAAGCTACACCATGCTGCTGCTTGCAGGCATCAGGGCCGAGGATATCATCTTTGATGCAAATGTCCTGACCATAGCCACAGGCCTTGATGAGCATGACCACTATGGTCGTGACTTCCTCGAGGCAGTCTCCTGGATCAAAAAGAACCTCCCCCACTGCTCCACCATAGGGGGGGTGAGCAACCTCTCCTTTGCCTTCAGGGGAAACAACGCCCTGCGCGACAGCATGCATGCCATCTTCCTCGACCTCTCCGAACTCGATATGGGCATTGTGAATCCGGCGGTGAGCAGGGATGTGCGATCGATCGGACCAAGGACAAGGGATATCATCACGCGTGCCCTGCTTGCCCAGGGTGATGACCTGCCTTCCGTACGAAGGGAGCTCATCGACCTTGCACTGGAACCAGAGGCGGAAAAACCCTCAGGCAAAGATGGTCAAGCAGAAACTGAGAGAGAAAAACCCCCTCAGCATACTTCTGATGAGTGGAAGACCCTCCCTCCCCGAAGGCGGCTTGCACAGGCTGTGATCAAGGGGGACAACAGCTTCCTCGAAGAGGACCTTGCCCTCCTATCTGAAGATAACCCCCTCACCCTGGTCGAAGGCCCCCTGATGGACGGTATGAAGGAGGTTGGCGACCTCTTTGGAAAAGGGAGGCTGTTCCTGCCGCAGGTGGTGCGTAGTGCACGAACCATGAAAATGGCGGTTGATATCCTCCAGCCTCGTATCACAGCCTATATTGCCAGCTCCAATGCTGTTGTAGGCAGTCATAAGAAGAAGGTAGCGGTCATTGCTACGGTCAAGGGGGATGTGCATGACATTGGCAAGAACATCGTCAGCCTGATCCTTACCTGCAATAACTTCGACGTCATTGACCTTGGGGTGATGGTGCCCAAAGAAAAAATTCTTGCCTCAGCGGTTGAGAACCATGCCGACCTTGTCGGGCTGAGCGGGCTCATCACACCCTCGCTTCGGGAGATGGCCTCGGTGATCACCCTGTTCGAAGAGAGCGGATGCACCATCCCCATCTTTGTAGGCGGGGCAACAACCAGCGAGTTGCACACCGCTGTAAAGCTTTCGCCCCTCTATGGGGGGTCGGTCATCCAGACCAAGGACGCTTCAGCAATGGCCCTGACCGCCCAGCTGGCGCTCGGTGATGACCGGCAGGGATTCTTCAGAGGCCATGCTGAGAAGACCCTCAGGCTGATGCATACTGAGCAAGAAAAAAAGGAGCAAGGGGGAAAGCTCTCCTCAGTGAGCTTTTCCCTCTCCTCTCTTCTGGCAAAGCAGGAACAAAAGCATACAGGCACCAAGGCAAAGGAGTACGGGATCTTTGTCCTGGAGGATTTCTCCCTCCCTGCTTTGGCCCGACAAATCAACTGGAAGATGTACTGCGCCTCGTGGAAGGTTCCCTTTGCAAGCGAGGAGGGCAAGAGGCTGGTGCAAGAGGCACAAGCCCTGTTGGAGAAAGAAGAGATACAAGAGCTCTTCAGCTCAGGATGCAAGGTTGTCTGTGGTCTGTTCCCTGCCCATAGTGACCGCCTTGAGGTAGAGGTCGGCCCCTCTTCCTTCTACTTCCTGCGCAATGAGGAAAGTGGCTTCTCTCTCGCTGACGCCATCGCCAAGGATGATACGGTAGGGCTGCTGGTTGCCACTTCGGCCTTGAAGCTTGCCAAGCATATGGAGCAGGCGGACCGGGCTTTCAACCACCTCGCCCTGCAGATGCTCGCCGACAGGCTTGCCGAGGTACTCGCCGATGAGACGGAGGCTTTTCTCAGGGAGAAGTGGGGTTGCTCCTGCCCGTCCTTCATCAGGCCGGCTCCCGGGTACTCCACGTGGAGCGACCATAGCGAGAAGCGCACCCTCTTTGACCTGCTTGGGGCTGAAGAGCGGATCGGGGTGCGCCTGACCGAGAGCTTTGCCATGGACCCCTCGTCAAGTGTCTGCTCCATGCTCATCGGAGGCGAGGACCTGCGGTACTTCGCCATAGGCAAGGTTTCCCCAGAGCAGCTCTCCCTTTACGCCCGAAAAAAGGGTATGGAGGAGAGTGAGCTTGTCACACTGCTCTCCGGTATGGAATACTAGGGCCATGAAAGTAATAGATATCCTCAACGAGGCTACCAAGCCGCTGTTTACCTTTGAACTGGTTCCTCCCCTGAAGGGAGGCAATGCACAGGCTCTTTTGGAAACCGTCCGGTCGCTCAGCCTTTTCGAGCCTGCCTACATCAACGTGACCAACCACCAGGCGGAGGTTGTCTACATCGAGCGGCCTGACGGGCTGCTTGAGCGGCGCACCGTACGCAAGAGACCTGGGACCATCGCCCTTTCGGGCCTTATCCAGCACACCTTCAACATACCGGTGGTCGCCCACCTCATCTGTGGGGGGATGCAGATCGGGGAGATCGAGGACGCCCTGCTGGAACTCAACTTCCTGGGCATCAACAATGTCCTTGCCCTAAGGGGAGACCCTCCCCAGGGACAGAAGCGGTTTGTTCCCATCAAGGGGGGGCATGAGTACTCCAGCGACATGGTGGGCCAGATAGCAAACCTGAACAAAGGGATCTATCTTGATGAATCCATCGTTGATGGGGATAGGACAAACTTCTGCATCGGTGTTGCAGGGTATCCGGAAAAGCATGCCGAGGCGGCGAACCGCATCTCCGATATGGAGCACCTCAAGCACAAGGTCGCCTGCGGTGCTGAATACATTGTGACACAGATGTTCTTTGACAACAGCGTCTACTACCGCTTTGTCCAGGAGTGCCGCCAAAACGGCATCACCGTCCCGATCATTCCCGGCATCAAGCCGATCGGCAGCAAGCGCGACCTTGCCACCATCCCCCAGACCTTCCATGTGGACTTTCCTCCGGAGCTGGTCGAACTGCTGCAGAAGGCAAAGAAACTCTCCGAAGTGAAGGAAGTTGGAGTATACTGGTGTAAGAAGCAGGCGAAGGACCTGATCGAGCATGGGGCCCCCGGCGTCCACTTCTATACCTTGGGAAAGGCTGAAGCCGTATCCCAGGTTGTAAGGGATGTCTATTGAGATTCGAAAGGAGTTTGTGATGGCTGAAAAAATTACGATTACCAAGAAGAGCAGTGCGTTTGTTTTGAGGCTTGTCATCTCGCTGCTGTACATCAGCATCGGCCTTCAAGGCCTTATCTCCCGTGGAGGGAGCTCTGGGATAGGGGCTCTGTACAGGGCATTCAGCAGTGATGTGCTCATCTATCTGGTGGCAGTCATCGTGATGCTCGGCGGCCTTGTCCTGCTCATCCCCCTGTTTACCAACAAGCTCTCTGGCGTATTTGTCAAAGCGGGCACGATCGCGGTCCTGATCATCTGGATTGCGGTGATCTTCTTTGCCGACATCGCACCGGGCTTCCGTAATTTCAATGCTACGGATTGGATCTCCTGGATAGAGAGCCTGATGTTCCACCTGATCGTCCTGATCGCTACCTTTGATGTCTCCAAGAAAATCCTATCGTGAGCTTGTTACCCCTATCTTCGGGCAAACATCCTGCTGCGGACACTTTGAGCACCATGGGCTGATCGAGGTGCAGATCAATTGTCCGTAGATCACCAATAGTTCATTCAGAGGTATCCAAAACCGCCTGGGCATGACGTTTTGCAGTGCAATTTCGGTCTGTTCAGGTGTTTTTGTGCTGACCCATCCCATCCTATTTGCAATCTTATGTACATGGCAGTCCACACAGATCGCCTCTATGCCGAATCCCAGGTTGAGGGTGAGGTTGGCTGTCTTTATCCCAACACCCGGCAGTTTCATCAGCTCTTCACTGGTTGAAGGGACACGACCACCATACTCGCTCAGCAGTATCGCGCTGATGGCGTGTATCGTCTTTGCCTTGGTCTTGTAGAATCCGGCGGGGTATATGGCCGTCTCAATCTCTTCTAACGATAAGGCGAGTATGGAAGAGGGAGTATCTGCGAGAGCAAAGAGACGCTCACTTGAAGCGAGGGTCACCTCGTCGCGCGTCCTCAGCGATAGGATGGTGGCGATCAGGACACGGTAGGGATCATCTTTCAGACCAGCGATGATGGAGAGGGAGGGCAGGGTCCTGCCCGCGTCCTTTATAGCCGCCCTAAATGAATCGAAAAGTACGTCCCAGTAGTGTTCGTTCATGCTTGTTTGATAGCATGAGAGAGGGAAAAAGACAAGGTCACTTGACCTTTTGGAGGATACCTTCTAGCGTGTTCGCATGATAATCGTACTGAAGAAAAACATTACAGAGGTGCAGCAAGAGCACATCAGGTCCTTCCTGGTCGGCAAGGGCTACACTGTCAAGGAAATCGTTGGACAGGAAGAGACTGTCTTTGGTGCAGTGGGCCGGAGTTCCCTCGACCTTCGTGAGGTTGAGCTGCTTGAAGGGGTGGCCAAGGTCATTCCCATCAGCAAGCCCTACAAGCTCGCATCGCGCGAGCTGAAGAAAGAGGACACCATAGTCACCGTGGGCAAGGTGAAGATCGGCGGCAACCGTGTTGCCATCATCGCCGGTCCCTGTGCCATTGAGAGCCGCACCCAGATCATGGAGATAGCCCGCTCAGTGCGTGATGCCGGGGCTGTGATCTTACGCGGTGGAGCCTTCAAGCCAAGGACCTCTCCCTACGCCTTCCAGGGCATGGGTGAAGAGGGATTGAAATATCTTCAAGAGGCGGGGGCAGCGTACGGCATGCCTGTCACCAGCGAGATTGTCAATCCTAGCGATGTCGACATGATGGCCACCTACATTGATATGTTCCAGATTGGGGCGCGCAACATGCAGAACTTCGAGCTGTTGAAGGCTGTGGGGAAGACCGGCATGCCTGTTCTGCTCAAGCGTGGGCTCAGTGCCACCATTGAGGAGTGGCTCATGGCAGCCGAATACCTCATGGCAAGCGGTACCGACCAGATAGTGCTGTGCGAACGGGGTATCCGCACCTACGAGCGTGCGACGCGCAACACCCTGGACTGCAGTGCAATCCCTGTCATTCAGAAGATGACCCACCTGCCGATCATCGGCGACCCAAGCCATGCCACGGGCATCAGGGATATGGTGCGCCCGATGAGTCTGGCCCTGGTTGCCGCCGGCTCTTCCGGCCTTATGGTCGAGGTGCACAACCATCCCGAGCTTGCCTTCAGTGACGGGCCGCAGTCACTCTTCCCCTCCCAGTTTGAGGCCCTTATGCGCGACCTGCACGCCCTCTGTCCTGTGGTGGGCAAGTCCTTGGAAAGGATCCCGCTCACCCTGCCTTCTCAGAAGACGGAGAAGAAAAAAGGGCAGGAGGCCCCCTCTCTCACCGTTGCCTTCCAGGGCGAACGGGGAGCCTTCAGCGAGATTGCCATCAGACGGTCCTTTGGGGAGGAGGCCACAGCCCTTCCCTGCAAGCAGTTTGGTGATATCTTTGAGGCCCTGATGCAGGGGGAGGCTACCTTCGGCATGTCCCCCTTGGAGAATACCCTTGGGGGAACCATCTTCGATACGCTGGACCTCCTGGACCGCTACCCTGATATCCAGGTGGTGGGGGAGCAGCAGATCAGGATAGTGCATAACCTCATCGGCATCCCCGGCACCAAGATTGAGGATATCAAGCGAGTATATTCCCATCCACAGGGCCTTGCCCAGTGTGTGGACTACCTGCGAGGCGAGCTGGCCCATGCCGAGGCCGTTCCTTTCTTCGACACGGCAGGTGCGGTAAGCTTTGTAAAGGCTTCCAACGACAAGACCCTCGCCGCCATTGCAGGCTCTCCGGCTGCAGCTGTCCATGAGATGGCCATCCTGGCGGAGGGTATAGAGAGCAACCCCAGAAACTACACCAGGTTCTACATCCTGTGCAAAGAGGATATGGCCCAGGCGTTCCGGTCGACATCCCCTGTCAACCGGGCATCGCTGAGGTTCACCGTCCAGGACCGTCCGGGATCCCTGTTCGAAGCCCTGCTGGTCCTTACCAAGCACGGGCTTAATATGAAGAAGCTGGAGTCCCGCCCCATACCGGGCAAGCCCTGGGAGTACTCCTTCTTTGTCGAGACCGAACTTGGAGAGGATGAAGGCTCCTTTGAGCACGCCTTGGAAGAGCTGAAGGGGTGTTGTGCATCTGTGAGGGTTCTGGGAACCTACACAGCAGGTATCTGAGCATGGGTGAGGTACGCCCCTTTGTCCCCTCCCGCCTTGTGATGGGAGTCCTCTCCACTGGCGAGGGGTCCCATCCTGAGCTTTTCTCCCTTCTCACCGAAGCGTTCGGTCCCATACTGGAGATGAGCGAACCCGTACCCTTCCTCTTTACCCACTATTATGACCAGGAGATGGGCTCCACTCCCCAGAGGTTCTTCCTGGTCTTTGAAAGGTTGTACGACCCTGCCTTGCTTGCAGAGGCAAAGCTCATCACCAACAGGATTGAAGAGAGATTCTCCCATAGGGGAGGCAGGACCATAAACCTCGACCCCGGCCTGCTCAGCGCCCCCAACCTGATCCTGGCAACATCAAAAAACCGCTCCCACCGCATACCCCTCCAGAAGGGGATCTATGCCGAGGTGACCCTCGTCTACGTAAAGGGTCGGTTCCATGCCCTTCCCTGGACCTATGCCGACTATGGCAGCGAAGCGTTCCGTCTCCTGTTCAAGCGCTACCGAAGCGACTATATGGCTGTTATCAAGGCCTTGGAAACGTAAAATAGATTAAATACCAGATTCAAAGCGCTACTAGAGGCCATCATAGGGATGATGGTCTCTTCCACAAGCTTTCCTTTGTTTCAGAAGATGCACCCTGCTAGAGGTGCACATCTGAAACGATAGCGGCCCTTCTCCCCCTTCTATAGATGTGAACAAACAGACGCTCTTGCTGCTCCTTACCGGTTTGGTATTGGCCTCCTCCCTCCCTGTCAGCTGTACAGGTGACCCTCTTTCCATGAGGGCGGTGGAGGTGGTCCTTCCTGCGAAGCATCGCTGGGAGGAGATGCAGAACCAGAGCCTTTGGTATACCCTCGTCTGGACTGAGAGGGGGTCCTTGAAGCGGTGCCACCTGAAGGCCGGGGAGAAGAGGACGACGCTCTGGGTAAGGCGGGGGGAGACGGTGGTCTTCTGTGCCTATCCTTTGGGGATCTTCTCCCCTGCAGGAGGGGCAGTGCTCCCCGGCGGGGCGCCTCTGGTCCTCCTTACCGAACAGGAGGGTGTGCTCTGCCGCCTGTTGCAGGAGAGCACCACCCTCAACTCTGATGCCCTGGGCCGCCTCGCCTATCCCCATCTCCTGCGCGAAGCGCTTGCCAAGGGGGATGACCTCTCCCTCCTTGATGCCAATCGCCTTCAGAAGGACCTGGTGAACGGAGAGCTTTCCTCCTCCTCCATCCATATGAGAGAGCCTCTTTCTGTGGTGATAGCCACCATTCCCCAAGGGTATTGGGTTGGAGAAAGGTCTTTCTCCCCCTCCTTTTGGAGCTATTGGGGGGGTGAAGGCATACCCCTTGCCCTTGGTGAGGGGCTGCACTGCTTCTGGAACAGGGAGGACTCCCTGTTGCTCAGGATCTTTGTCGACCTCAAGGAGGGGGCCTCCTTTGTCTCTGTGCAAAAGGGACCTTTGTGGTAGTGCCCCATCTTTCTTTTTATCGAGTAAACATGTACAGTCAAGGCATGGAATCACTACGTGAACTGTATAGGATAGGGTATGGCCCCTCAAGCAGCCATACCATGGGTCCTCGTTTTGCCACCCAACATTTTCTTGGGCTCTGTCCTCAGGCTTCACGCTATGAGGCATGCCTTTATGGTAGCCTTGCCGCCACAGGAAAGGGTCACCTTACAGACAGGGCTATCCGTGAGATCTTTGCCCTCGAGAAGAAGCAGGTGGAGATCAGCTGGTACCCCGATGAGGATAAGCCCTTCCATCCCAATGCCCTCACCCTGTTCGGTTTTGACGAGCAGGATACCCCCATAGCCGAGCAGACCTACTACAGCGTGGGGGGTGGGCGGGTGGTCATTGATGGTGAGAGCCCCGATGAGAAGAAGCGAATCTATCCCAAGGAGTACGGGACCATGGCCAAGATCCTCGCCTACTGCTCTGAAGAGGGTCTGCAGTTGTGGGAGTTTGTCCTGCAGTTTGAGGGACCCGAGATCATGGACCATATCAACGAGGTCTGGACAGTGATGTGCGACGCCGTCGAGGCGGGCATCAATGCAGAGGGAGTGCTTCCCGGAGGGCTCAAGCTTGCCAGGAAGGCGAGCCAGTACAACTCCAAGGCTGGAGAGTTCACCGGTCCTTTGGGCAATACCGCCATTGCAATAAGCTATGCCCTTGCAGTCTCCGAGGAGAATGCAGGGGGAGGCAAGATCGTGACAGCCCCTACGTGCGGCAGTTGCGGGGTGCTTCCCGGTGTTCTGTACTATCTGTTCAAGCACTACAAGGTCTCCAAGGTAAAGATCCTGCGCGCCCTGCTCACTGCCGGCCTGATCGGCAACCTGGTCAAGACCAACGGTTCGATAAGCGGAGCTGAGGTGGGCTGCCAGGGTGAGGTCGGTGTTGCCTGCGCCATGGCCAGCGGAGCTGCAACCCAGGTGCTTGGGGGAACCATACACCAGATAGAGTATGCTGCTGAGATGGGCCTGGAGCACCACCTGGGCCTTACCTGCGACCCCATGCGGGGTTTGGTGCAGATCCCCTGCATCGAGCGCAATGCCCTTGGGGCCATGCGCTCCATCGACCACTGCACCTTTGCCCTGCTTGGAGACGGCAGGCACAAGGTATCCTTTGACAGTGTCGTGGAGGTCATGATGGAGACCGGCCAAGCCCTTCCTTCCCTCTACCGGGAGACCTCGAAAGGCGGTCTTGCAAAGGTCCTTGCGTAAGGGACGTATTTGAGTCCGATTCCAGTCTCTCTTTCCCTACAGCAAAGACCAACATCACAGACAAAGCGCAGCAAGACAGAGAGAGGAGGCCATGGCCTCCTCTTCCCTATGAGCATCGATGTTCTTTTTATTCTAAACTCTGAATCCTCTTCTCTGCTCTGGCTAGTCTGCCAGACCAGCGCTATTGCCATTTCTTATTTGACGACCAGATTAACCAGCTTGTCAGGAACCACGATCTCCTTGATGATGGTCTTTCCTTCTATCCAGGTCTGTATCCTCTCGTCAGCTTTGGCCAGGGCGAGCATCTCGTCCTTGCTCAGGCCCTTCGCCTGGAGGCTCTTGGAACGGACCTTGCCGTTTACCTGCATGATGATCTGCACCTCACTGTCTATGGTGAGGGCCTCGTCATAGACAGGCCAGCTTACATTCGCCAAGGAGGGCTCATGGCCAGCAAGCTCCCACAGCTCTTCAGCGATATGGGGGACATAGGGGCCAAGCAGCTTGATCAGGGTCTCCCAGACGACCCTCGGGAGGCCCTCTGTCTTGTAGAGCTCGTTGACCAGGACCATCATCTGGCTTATTGCCGTGTTGAAGTTCAGCGAGGCGGTGTCGTCGGTCACCTTCTTGATGGTCTTGTGCAGAAGCCTGAGAATCTCTTCAGAGGGAGCCTCATCGGTGATGGTCCTCTCCTCCTGCAAACGCCAGACCCGGTCGATGAAGCGGTATACCCCGCTGAGCCCTGTGGTGGCCCAGGGCTTGGATACTTCAAGGGGACCCATGAACATCTCGTACATGCGCATGGAGTCCGCACCAAACTCGGTGATGATATCATCGGGGTTGATGACGTTCTTCAGGCTCTTGGACATCTTGGCGACAACACGCTCAAGGCTTTCGCCTGTCTCCTTCTCGATGAAGTGGTCAGGGGCTGTCTCCTCCACCATGTCGGTGGCGACCAGGCTCTTGTCCTTTCTCTGGAAGGCAAAGGAGGTTATCATCCCCTGGTTCACCAACCTTTGGAAGGGCTCCTTGGTGGATACAAAGCCCAGGTCGTAGAGCACCTCGTGCCAGAACCGTGCATACAGCAGGTGCAGAACAGCGTGTTCAGCCCCCCCTACATAGAGGTCGACAGGCATCCAGTACTGCTCTTTTTCCTTTGATACAAAGCGTTCGGTGTTGTTGGGGTCGATGTAGCGCAGGTAGTACCAGCATGATCCCGCCCACTGGGGCATGGTGTTGGTCTCCCTTTTTGCCTTTCCCCCACACACCGGGCAGGTGGTGTTCACCCACTCGTCGATCTTGGCAAGGGGGCTCTCCCCCGTGCCGCTGGGCTCATAGGATTTCACTTCAGGCAGGAGCAGGGGAAGCTGCTCCTCTTTGAGGGGGACGGTTCCGCAGGTCGGGCAGTGCACCAGGGGGATGGGCTCGCCCCAGTAGCGCTGTCGGCTGAACACCCAGTCGCGAAGCTTGTAGTTGGTCGCTTTCGTACCGAGCTTGTGTTCTTCGAGCCAGGCGATCATCTTCTCGATGGCATCCTCTTTGTTCAGGGCGTCAAGGAAGCCGCTGTTGACATGGACGCCGTCTTCGGTCCATGCCTGCTTCTGTACATCGACCTCGCTCTTGAGCACTTCCACGATGGGAAGGCCAAACTTCTTGGCAAACTCCCAGTCACGGGTATCGTGGGCAGGAACAGCCATGATGGCCCCTGTTCCGTAGCTGATGAGCACATAGTCAGCGATCCAGATGGGGATGCGCTCCTTGTTGACCGGATTGATGGCGTAGCTGCCGCTGAAGACCCCTGTCTTGTCCTTTGCGAGGTCTGTCCTCTCAAGGTCGCTCTTGTGGGCGGAGGCATCGATATAGGCCGCCACCTCGGCCTTCTTGCTCTCAACGGTCAGCTGGTCAACCAGGGGGTGTTCGGGGGAGACAACCATGTATGTCGCCCCGAAGAGGGTGTCTGCACGGGTGGTGTAGACCTCGAGGTGTTCATCGGTCCCTTCTACAGGGAAGAATACGCTCGCACCTTCACTGCGACCGATCCAGTTGCGCTGCATGTGCTTTACCGATTCGGGCCAGTCAAGGCTATCCAGGTCGGCCAGCAACTTGTCGGCATACTCGGTGATCTTGAGCACCCATTGGCGGATGCTCCTGCGCACCACCGCTGTTCCACAGCGCTCGCATCGGCCGTCCTTGACCTCTTCATTGGCAAGGCCTGTAAGGCAGTCATCACACCAGTTGATGGGAGTGTAGGACTCGTAGGCGAGGCCCTTGTTGAACAGCTGTATGAAGATCCACTGCGTCCAGCGATAGTAGTCACTGCTGTGCGTCGATATCTCACGGTTCCAGTCATAGCAGAAGCCCAGGCTCTTGATCTGGGAGCGGAAGTTGGCGATGTTCTTCTCGGTAGTCCCCTTGGGGTGCTTTCCAGTCTTTATGGCGTAGTTCTCTGCAGGCAGCCCGAAGGAGTCAAATCCCATGGGGTGCAGGACGTTGTGTCCGTTCATCCTGAGGTAGCGGCAGTAGATATCGGTGGCGGTGTACCCTTCAGGATGCCCTACATGCAGGCCCGATCCTGAAGGATAGGGGAACATGTCCAACACATATGTGCGTTTTTCAGGGGGAAAGGACTCGTCTTCTGTAACGGCAAAGGTCTGGTCTTCTTCCCAGAACTTCTGCCACTTGGTTTCAATCTCTTTGAAGGGGTATTTGCTCATAGGAGCAATAATACATTTGCATCTATGTTAGGTCAACGCCAAACGCTCGCCATTCAGAGGGTTGCATCGTCTATGGCAGGGGAAAACTCCACTTCCTCAATCCTGTTGCCCTGCATCTTCATGATTCTGAAGGTCCCTATGGGGGTCTGCAGCACATCGCTGGCCTCAGGGATGTCCCCGGTAAGGCTCATCAGGTAGGCCGCCACCGTACTGGTCCTGGCCCCTTCATGCTCATAGTGCAGCGACAGTTCGTCCACAAGCTGGAGAAAGGGGGTATCGGCCATGACCAAGTAGGTCCCCGGCCTCAGCTCCTGCTCCACGATCCTGTCGGGATAGCGTCTTTCGTGCTCGTCATAGAGCTCGCCGAAGAGCTGCTCAGCCACATCCTCCATGGTGACCACCCCACTGAAGCCGCCATACTCATCAAGCACTATGGCAAGTTGCAGACGGTCCTTCTTAAAGAGGTAGAATACATCGTCGAGGTGCATCTGCTCGGGGACAAAGAGGGGTTTGAGCATGATGGATGTTATGTTCTTGTCCTGTTTTTTAGCCAGCTGGGCCCGCAGGATGTCGCGCACCAGAACGATGCCGATGATGTCCTCTATGCTCTGGTGGTAGACAGGGATGCGCGAGAAGCCCGAGCGGACGATGGAGGGGAATGCCTCACCTATGGAAAGCTCGTCGCTGACGCAAAAGACACTGGTACGGTGGCTCATGATGGTCCTTACCTGGGTATCGCTGAACTGGATGGCCCGTTGCATGAGGTCCGACTCATACTGGTCCACCAGCCCATAATCCTCCGCAGCCCCCACCATATGGCGCACCCCCTCGGTCGTGATGGCCGGGTCGGTGTTCTTTGCAAAGATGCGGGTGATGAGGTGGGACAGGCGTATCAGCAGCCAGATCACTGGGTAGAGGATGACGGTCAGGACCTTGATGGGGTATGCCATGAAGGTGGCTATCTTCATGTTGTGGCTCATCGCTATCTGCTTTGGTGTGATCTCTCCGAAGATGAGGATGACAATAGTAAGCAGTCCTGTTGCATACCCTACGGCACTGCTGGAGAACAGGCGGATGGCATAGGTGGTAACCAGGGCAGAGACGGAGATGTTCACTACGTTGTTGCCCACCAGGACTGTGGTGATGAGTACGTCATGCTGCTGGCTGAGGTGATAGGCCATGCGGGCGCTGCGGCTTCGCTTGTTCTGCAGTGTCCTGTGTTGGATAAGGGAGAGGGAGGTAAAGGCTGTCTCAGTTGCGGAAAACATGGCCGATAGGAAAAGCAACACAAAAATAGCTATCAGGTGTGTGCTCATAAGCACATCCGAAGCAAACTGAAAAAGGGAGGGTGTTCACACGAGCACCCCGAACTAGATAACGGGTCTTCCATAATGGGCCTAGTATACCAACAGCAACACTACAACCGCAAGTGTAATTGCCAAGGAAAGGCCATATGTTTTTGCTCCCATGCGTTGTATCCTGCTGGCATTGAATCCGCAAAAGGGGTAGAAGAAGAAAAACCCATCCAAGAGAAGCAAGGTCAGTCCAAACAGGAGAGGCATACCCTTGGGTACAAACAAAGCGAGAAGAGCAACAGCTGCCTGGGCAGCTATGGCTATCCTTGCCAGGAAAGCTTTTTCTTCCTCCAAGTTCCAAGAATGTCCCTTGATATAGAGGTTGCCTGGAACAGGAAAAGGAAGGCCCACCGTGAAGGTGAGCAGCAATGCGGCTATCCAGGCAGTGTCCCAACTGCGGTAGACCATCATGCTTTGCTCTCTTCCTTCATTGTGGCTTAGGCTCATATCAGCATTTCTTGCCACCTCTCTCTTTTCATATCTACCATTAGCTTTCATTCTCTTCTCTATGGCTGCAAGGAGAGCCATAGAGCCCGTCCTGGCAAGCAGGAAGAGGGTAGGAATGGTGAGAGAGAGTATCTGTAGTGGTGGGGTGAGAGAAGAGAATATCGTTTTGATGGGGTGAATACCTGCTAGATTGAGCAGGTTCCATCCCTGCAGACAGAAAAAGAACAGCACCGTATTGCCAAGCAGGGTAGGGATGAAGGCTTTCAATCCAGTATTAGCCTCCTTGACAGGGTCTCCTGTCAGGCTCTTGTGCCAAAGAAAATACCCCATGTCAAAGAAGCGTGAGGCGTGGTGGTAGACCTTCGCTGTCCCCATCCTGAAGAGCTGTATCTGATCCTTGAGGCCTAGGATGGAGAAGCCCTCCTGCTCAAGCTGCTTGAAGGAGGCGGGATTGTCCCCCTCCACACATGCGCTGAGTGAGGTGCATCCCTGCTCTGTGAGGAATCTTATTGCCTCTTTGAGCAATTTTCCTGCAAGGCCGTTGCCCCTTGCCTCATTATCTGTATAGAGCCACCCTATGTAGCCCATCCTTACCTCTTTGTTTACCTGGTAGATATCCAAGTTGATGCCGGCGACAACGCCATTGTTGGCGGTAACTACCAAAGTCGATTCAGGATGGAGGTAGAAGATCGATGCATACTTTGCATCGAAGCACCGCCTCATAAGGGCCTTGGTCTCCTCTATCTGCTCTTCACGTATGAGGGCGATGGAATACTCACTCATGCCTTCCCTCTTAGGGTGTTTGTCATCTCAAGCTGCGTGGCATAGCATTGGAAGCCCATATGCAGGAGAAGCTTGTTCAAGGGGTGGTAGCGATCATCGATGTTGATGAAGTGCAGGTGTTCTGCCTTGCAGAGCTTTGCTGCCTCTGTGATGGCCCCTTTGGCATACCCGTTTCGTCTCTCCTCCACTTGCATGAAGATTTGTGCAATCTTTCCTGATTCAGGATCATAGCAGAGCGTCCCTATCTTTCTCTTCTCTGTAATGATATCCCATGTTGGGACACCAACGGCTCTGATAGCTTGCTCTTCATTCTGCCAGCTTGGCAGACACTCTCCCTGGGGAATGTTTATGCTTTGCTGTCGCATGAGGGTTATCCCTATCTCTTCCGTATTGAGGGTATTGGCTTCAATCTGATAGCAGTTGACCTCCCTCTGCTGGGTAAAGCCTATACGTTTATACAGACTAATCGCCTTTGCATTGTCGTTAAGGACTTCCAATACCCATGTGTGTATAGCTTGCCCTTTGAGTACCGAAAGCGTTTTTTTCAAGAGCAGGTGGGCATAGCCATTGCCCCTATACTCGGGGATGATGGTGGTTCCCGAGTCATAGCAGTAGTTGCCACGTACCCCATTGAGCACAAAGCCCACCAACGTGTCCCCATCAAAAAGACCGACCGAGCTTTCTGCTCTGTATCCGTTTCTTGTGAGTGTGTGTTGGAGCTTCTCTTCACTCATCGCAACATCCACCTGATAGTCACTGAAGCCCGCGTTGTGGACTCTGGTGAGCTCCTCGACCCCCACGTTCTCTAAAGTATGTGTTGCCACCATTGTTGTTTCTTCTACCATCCTGCCATTATGATAAAGATAAGGATACAACAAAAGGTCATGGCAAAGGAACCCATTTGTGCACGATATATGCTTGTTGCCTCCTCTATCTTCTTATATGTTATTCCCTTATCTAAGATGTTAGGTTAGGATGCTGGGGAGGACATGAAATGGAAGAAGAAAAAAAGATATATGTGAAAGGTCTAACCTTTGCCGTTGTTGGAACAATTGTCATAAGTTTTGATGCATTGCTCATACGTCTTTCGGGAACGAGCGGTATCGTTGCGGTATTCTATCGGGCTCTTTTCACTTTGCTATCAATTTCAATCATTTTTTTTAGTGTAAGGAAAAGGAAATCATTCTCAATTCTGGCTTCTGGTGGAAGACCCATGATCATCAGTGGCGTGATGTGGGGCTTAAGTGGGCTGGGTTTCACCTTGGGGGTTCAAACTGCGGGAGCAGCCAACACCCTAGTCCTTGTAGCTTTGACTCCCTTGTTCGCCGCCTTGTCCAGTGGGGTCTTTTACAAGATACTGCCTTCTGTAAGCACGATACTAGCCACATGTTTTTCCATATTTGGCATTTGGTTCATGTATAGGTCAGGATTTGGAGATCTTGATCCGAAAGGGTTGTTGTTTGCCCTTATGGCTCCCCTATTTTATGGATCGAACCTCTCATTCATGAGAAACCATAGGGAGCTGGATCGGCTACCCCTCATTATGATAGGGGGCCTGTTCGGTTCGCTTGTTGCTCTTTTCGTCTCAAAAGGGAATTTGGGAATGTCTCTAGCTTCAATTCTCCCTCTTATGCTATTGGGCTTGGTGCTTATCCCTTTTGCTCAGATAATGATATCAACAGGAACCCGTTATATCAGCGCACCGGAGACAGCTTTGGTCAACTCAAGTGAGACTGTACTGGGAATTTTCTATGTCTGGCTATTTCTTGGGGAGACACCGAATCAGGACTTCATGATCGGAGCGTCAATTGTGTTGCTCGCGATAACTGCAAATAGTCTCCATCAGGCAAATAAGAAGAAAACAGAAGGTTTGCATCAGCAATAGGGCCGCTTATCCTTCTCGGGAATAAGGCCTAACGCTTGAATGATGGGTGGCGCAATGGTGCCTGTCACCACCATCGTTTTCTCTTGAACCACCCTGCCATACCTATGACTATAAGAACACAAACTGCAAGCATCGCATAGAAACCCCAACCCTGGGCAGAAAAAGGCATGTGCAGGAAATTCATACCGTAGAGTCCTGTCAGGAAGGTCAGGGGGATGAAGATGGTGCTGATGATGGTCAGCACCTTCATGATCTTGTTCATCTTCACATCGAGGCTGGAGAGGTAGACCTCCATCAGGCCGCTTACCGTCTCACGCAGCATCTCACACTCCTCGCTGAGCCATAGGGCGTGGTCGCTGGTGTCGCGGAAGAGGTGGGTGGTAGCCTTGCCCAGGTCCACATGCTCGCTTCTGATGAGGTTAGCCAGGAGGTCCTTCAAAGGCAGGGTGATCCTCCTCAAGTGGAGGATCTTTCTCTTGTGCTTGTGGATGTCGCTGGCCGTTGCCTTCTCAGGGGTGTTGATGACCAGGGCCTCCATGTCCTCGGTCTGCTGGTCAAGCTCGTCAGCCCTGACCAGGTACTGGTCCACCACCCGGTCGACCAGGGCATGGAAGAGCAGGTGTGCATTTGCCTTCCTTCTTTTCGCCTGTGTACCCTTGAGGTAGGCTGCCACCGGTACAAAGGTATCGCTTGCATGCTCGGTGATGCTGATGACCCACTTGTCACCGACAAACAGGCTCAGCTGCTCCTCCTCCTTATGGGGGGTGTCCAGGACCCTGAGGGTGAGGGAGAAGTAGTTTTCGTAGTAGTCCAGCTTCATCCTCTGGTCGGTGGAGAAGACGTCCTCCAAGCTGAGGTTGGAGAGGGTGAACTCCTTGGCCACAGCCACTATCGCCTTGATGTCCGACAGTCCTGAAATCTCTATCCACCGCTCCTTGTCCGGATCCTCGTTGGAGAATCCCTCAAAGGTGGTCGATCCTTCAGAGTCGTAGATGTGCGTCTGTATCCGGGTCTCCTCGGACTCGGAGTCTCCGACATAGACCAGGGACCCCGGTCTCATCCCTTCCTTTTTCTTGTGCAAAAGTTGCCTGGGTTTTTTGTTCAGCATCTAAAAGCCCCCCTGTAGGGCCAAGACTCCCACAATGAGCAACAGTTGTGCAAGGGTGTAGGTCCCCATGACAGCAGTTTCACTGAAGGTGCGTTTCTCTATGATGTCCAGGGCTATGAGGTAGTCTGAGATGGAAAAGAAGATAGCTCCAGCCAGCGCTATATAGGATAGGGCAGAGATTGTGAAGGCGGTAAGCAGAATGAGGATTGAGGCATAGAGGCCCAGGATAAGAGTTTCCTTGGAAGGGAGGAAGGAGAGGATGATTTTGTAGAGGGGAAAGGCCAAGACCAGCAGGGCGAAAAGAAAATTCCCCCAGCTTTGCAAATGGAGGACAAAATAGGCGATATAGGCAAGGTGTCCTACAAAGAAGCTGAGCATGCCCGCATAGAAGAGCTTGCCCCTGCGCCCGGCAAGAAGGAAGGTATCCCCTGCTGTTCCCAACAACAGAGCCAAGCATATAAGGAGGAGGGGTATGCCTGTATCTGTATTCAGAGAAAGGTAATACAGGAGAAGGGAGGGCATGAGCAGCACCTTGCTTATGGCTGACGCCCACTTCAAGTTTTCTGATCGGAAGCTCATGTGGATGATGGTGAGGGTGAGGTAGATGAGTAAAAAGATATTCATATATATAGCTTAACGCACGTAAAGGGCGATAACAACACATTTTGCTAAGCTTTTGCTATAGAAGGCAAAATCTGCTATACTTTTTTCTATGGCAAAGTCAACTTACGATGAATCAAAAATCCAGACGCTCAGTGCGTTGGAACATATACGCAAGCGACCGGGCATGTATATCGGGCGTTTGGGAAACGGTACCCACCTTGATGATGGTATCTACATCCTTATCAAGGAGATTGTAGACAACAGCGTTGACGAGTTCATTATGGGATTCGGAAACAAGGTCATCATCAGGGTGAAGGACCAGAGCGTATCGGTGCGCGACTATGGGCGGGGCATCCCCCTGGGCAAGGTAGTCGACTGCGTATCGGTCATCAACACCGGGGCCAAGTACAGCTCCGATGTCTTCCAGTTCTCCGTAGGGCTGAATGGAGTGGGGACAAAGGCAGTAAACGCCCTCTCCTCACAATTCACCGTTACCGCCTTTCGTGACGGCTCTTACGCATCGGCAACCTTCCAAAAAGGGGTGCTGGTCTCTGAAAGGACGGGCAAGGCCCCCGAGGATGACGGGACGATGGTGAGCTTCACCCCCGACCCCGAGCTGTTCGGCGACTACGCCTTTAATGAGGATTTCCTGGTGACCCGCTTTTGGAGCTACGCCTACTTGAACACCGGCCTTTCGCTGAACTTCAACAACAAGGTGTTCAAATCCGCCCACGGCCTGCTTGACCTGCTGGACAAGGAGGTAGGCAACGAAGGGCTGTACACCACCATCCATCACCAGGGCAAGCAGCTTGAGTTTGCATTCACCCATGTGGTGGGCTCCTATGGGGAGAACTACTTCAGCTATGTGAATGGACAGCACACCACCGACGGAGGCACCCACCAGGGGGCTTTCAAGGAGGGGGTCCTCAAGGGGATCAACGAGTTCTACAAGAAGGCGTGGGCCCCCCAGGATGTGCGCGACGGCATCATAGGGGCGATCGCCATCAAGGTGCAGGACCCTGTCTTCGAATCCCAGACAAAGAACAAGCTGAGCAATACCGAGATCAGGTCCTGGATCGTAGGTGAGGTGAAGGACGCCATC
>Ga0265295_1001179_pt1 | contig 47441 bp, 34 predicted proteins | sample Munlansysbiofilm_FD_192503 | JGI IMG/M metagenome (GOLD analysis project Ga0265295, IMG submission 192503) | Leachate microbial communities from a municipal landfill in Southern Ontario, Canada - Methane capture system biofilm | ecosystem: Engineered > Solid waste > Landfill > Unclassified ...
CATCCGGCGCTTGAGCTCTTCTGCCGGCATCTTGTCACTTACTTGGATCTGTCTCATCTGTACCTCCAGTAAACTGAAACTGGAGATACAATAACCTATATTTGGAATTATGCAAGCGAAATGGTATCAGTAAGTCTGGATCAGCGATCCAGCCATCTTGCCCTTGGCGCATGAAGTGCTTTGGCAGTACCTGAAAAAGACCCACCAAGCCTTTGTCGCCAGGTGGGCCACTTATGCTTCAATCCAAGTTCAATGAAAGAAACGGGGGAGGGGTCAGTCTCCGAAATACTCGGCCACGGTCTCCATCCACTCCGGGATGGGGATGTGGTGGGGACATTTGCTGAGGCATACGCCGCAGTTGACGCATTTATCCGCTCGGGCGGCGGCGGGGATCCAGCCCTGGTATTCCTGTTTGTGGCGTTCTTTTTCGCCGAACATCATCGCTTCGTTGTAGTGCCCGAACACTGAGGGGATGGCCACCCCATGAGGACAGGGCAGGCAGTAGCGGCATGCGGAGCAGGGAATGGCGATGCGGTGGATGTATTCCAGGCGGGCCTGTTTGTAAAGGCCAAGTTCGCGCTCGTCGATCTGGCCGCGCTTGAAGGAGTTGGCCAAGCGGATGTTTTCCTTCAGCTGGTCCAGGTTGCTCATGCCGGAGAGGTTCACCGAAACGGAATCCAGGTTCCAGATCCAATTCAGGGCGCGCTGGACCGGGCTCCAGTCGTGTTTGCTCTTGGCCCAGACGTCTTTCACGGCGTCCGGCACCTGCTGCACCAGTTTTCCGCCGCGCAATGGCTCCATGGCGATGATGCCCATGCCCTTGGCTGCGGCTAGTTTAGAACCGTTCAGGCCGGCCTGGTAATGGGTATCGAGAAAGTTCAGCATGAACTGGCAGAAATCCCAGTCATAGCGCTCGACGATCTGTTTGAAGACAGGATACTTGTCGTGGAAGGAAAAGCCGATGTGGCGGATCCTGCCGTCGGCGCGAGCGCCCTCCAGCCAGTCCAGAACGCCCAGGCGCAGCATTTCTTTCCAGGAACGCTGGTTGAGGGCGTGGAGCAGGTAGTAGTCCACGTGATCGGTCCGCAGCCGTTCGAGCTGTTGGTTCAGGTAGCTGTCCATGTCGGCGCGGGTTTTCACCAGCCAGCAGGGCAGTTTGGTGGCGATGTAAAACCTGGAGCGGTCGTTTTGGGCCACAAATTTGCCCAGCAGGGGTTCGCTGGCGCCGTCGTGATAGCCCCAGGCGGTGTCGAAATAGTTCACACCCTGTTCCAGCGCGTATTGCAGCATGGCGAGGGCCTTTTTTTCATCGATCCTGCCGGCTTTTGTCTGCGGCAGGCGCATCAGGCCGAGGCCCAGGGCCGAGAGCTTGTCTTTGGATTTGGGCATGGTTCTATATCGCATAATGAATTCCTTTGTAAATGCCAAGCTGTTGGCCGGGTGGATCCTGTCAATGGAATTTCGCGCCGCGGCCAAACGTTCGCCCCGCCCGAAACTGACTGCAGACAAGGGATCCGGCCCCGCCAGGCAAAGAATGTCTTGACACAAAGGTGAGCCATAGGTTTTGGCTTTGGGTAAAGAAAAAAATATCCATATATGGAGGAAAAAAGATGTCCGAGAATCTCAAACACGGAACTATCAGCTCAAGCGAGTCCATGGAACTGGAAGAGAAGTACGGAGCGCACAACTACCACCCACTGCCGGTGGTGCTGGCCAAAGGCGAGGGAGTGTTCCTCTGGGATCCCGAAGGAAACCGTTATTACGATTTCCTTTCGGCCTACTCCGCCGTGAACCAGGGACACTGCCATCCCAAGATCATCCAGGCCCTCATCGACCAGGCCAAGGAACTCACTCTCACCTCCCGGGCGTTTTTCAACAACAAGCTGGGTGAATACGAAAAGTATATCACCGAGTATTTCGGCTACGACATGGTGCTGCCGATGAACTCCGGCGCGGAAGGCGTGGAAACGGCCCTCAAGCTGGCCCGCAAATGGGCCTACCAGGCGAAGGGCGTGGAAAAGGACGGCGCGATCATCGTTTTCGCCGAAAACAACTTCCACGGCCGCACCCTGGCGGTGGTTTCAGCCTCCACGGATCCCGACTGCTATGAAGGTTTCGGGCCCTTTATGCCCGGCATCGCCAAGATCCCCTACAATTCCCCGGAAGCCCTGAAAGACTATCTGGAAAAGCACGGCAAGAATGTGGCTGCCTTCATCGTGGAGCCCATCCAGGGCGAAGCTGGCGTCTTCGTTCCGGACGAAGGCTACCTGAAAACCTGCTATGACCTCTGCAAAGAGCACAACGTGCTGTTCATCGCCGACGAGATCCAGACCGGCATAGCCCGCACGGGCAAACTACTGGCCTGCGATTACGAGGACGTCCGCCCGGACATCCTGATCCTCGGCAAGGCCCTGGCTGGCGGCGTGCTGCCGGTTTCAGCCGTTTTGGCCGACCGCGGGATCATGCTCACCATCAAGCCCGGCCAGCACGGCTCCACCTTCGGCGGTTTCCCCCTCGCCTGCGCGGTAGCCAAAGCTTCGCTGGAAGTGGTGAAAGAAGAAAACCTGGCTGCCCGCGCCTTTGAGCTGGGCGAGAAATTCCGGGCCGCCCTGAGGGCCATCAACAACCCGATGATCAAGCTGGTGCGCGGCAAAGGCCTGCTGAACGCGATCGTGGTGGAGCCCAAAAACGGCTACGAGGCCTGGGACGTTTGCCTCAAGCTGAAGGAACGCGGCGTGCTTTGCAAGCCCACCCACCGCCACATCATCCGCCTGGCACCACCCCTGGTGATAACCGAAGAACAGCTGAACGAAGTGGCGAAGATCATTGAAGAAGTCTTCAACGCCATCTGAACTGATACAATTGACATCGAGGGCGGACCACAGCTCCGCCCTCAGGTTTTCATGAACGATCGCCCGGACTTCCGCAGCGGCTTCGTGGCCATCATCGGCAAGCCGAATACCGGCAAATCGACCCTGATGAACCGGATTCTGGGTGAAAAGCTTTCCATCACCTCGCCCAAGCCCCAAACCACGCGTTACGCCATCAAGGGCATCCTCAACCGCCCCGACTGCCAGATCATCTTCATCGACACCCCCGGCTACCTCAAACCCCGCTACGAGCTGCAGGAGCGCATGCAGAGGATCTGGAGCGACGCTTTCAAAGACGTGGATCTGGTGCTGTTCATGAGCGACGTGCAGAGGTTTCCCACCCAATACGACACCGAGGTGCTGGAACACCTCAAACACGTGCGCACGCCTCAGATAGCCGTGTTCAACAAGCTGGACCTCGATCCCGGAGTGAACCGCGATTTCTTTTTGAACCAGTTGCCGGATTCCTTCACGGCTACGCTGTTCATCTCCGCAGCCACCGGCGAAGGCATTCCCGAACTGCTGGACAAGCTGATGTTCCACATCCCCTATCACGAGCCCTACTATCAGGAGGACCAGCTTTCCGACCTGCCTCTGCGCTTTTTCGCCCAGGAAGTGGTGCGCGAAGCGATCTTCCACAATTTCGCCCAGGAAATTCCCTACGCCGCGGCTGTGCTGATCGAGAAATACACGGAGGAAGCGGACAGGGTGGTGATCGACGCGGTGATCTGGCTGGAGCGGCAGAGCCAGAAGCCCATCATCATCGGCATAAGGGGCGAGAACCTGGCCAGGATCCGCAAACACGCCGAAACACAGCTTTCCGCCTGGCTGGAAACGGAAGTGCAGGTGCATCTCTGGGTGAAGATCAAGCCGGGTTGGCGAAAAAAATCAACAGCTTTGAAGGAATTGGGCTTCGATTGAGGGTTCCGGCCCCGAAATTCTATTGACACATTTCCACCCGCGCCAAATGTAGGTTCCCAAGCGAATCAGGCTTTGTTTTTTGTTTTTCCAAACTTATGCAACGCGTGGAGAATATGCACTCAAACAGAGAAGAGAAAGCCACTCTGGTAGTGGACATCGGAAACACGAACATCACCTGCGGGATCTACCAAAGCGACCAAATGACCTGGTTTGCCAGGTTCCACAGCTCCCACAGCCGCACCGCCGACGAGTATTACTCGCTGCTGAAACCGCTGCTGAGCGGCCTCAGCGGGGAGTCCATCAGCTCGATCGCCATGGCCAGCGTGGTTCCGGAACTCACCCGCATCTGGCAGCATCTCTTCCAGAAATATCTGCAGGCCGGGGTCTGGGAACTCACCGCCCTCAGCGTGCCCGGGCTTAGCTACAAGGTGCCGGATCCTTCCTTCATCGGCGCTGACCTGATCGCCAACGCCTACGGGGCCTGGCGCAAATACGGAACTTCATGCCTCATCCTCGACTTGGGCACCGCCACCAAGGTGCAGCTGGTTTCCGCGGAGGGATGTTTTGAAGGCACCGCCATCGCTCCTGGGCTGAAAACCGGGGCCGACCAGCTGTTTGAAAAAGCCGCCCTGCTTTCCCCGATCGAGCTCACCGCGCCTGCCGTGCTGCTGGGCACCAACACCCGCGACGCCCTCCTTTCCGGGATCGTGCAGGGCCACGCCTTCATGCTGGAAAACTACGTCCGCCAGGTGAAACTCCACTACTTCGACCACAAGGACATGCGTGTGATCCTCACCGGCGGGATCGCCGACCTGGTGAAGCCCCTTGTCCCCGCTGCGGACATCGTGGACAAATCCCTCACCCTGGACGGTATCCACCTGGCCTGCAAAGACAGCCGCTGAACCACCCGCGCATGAGAAAATCCCTCCTTCTGGCCCTTTTGCTGTCCGCGCTGACAGCGCTTTTTGCCAGTCCGGAGTTCTACCCCCGCCTCTGGATCGAGGGCTACAACCCCTTGGTTTACAACACCGTGGACATCTACAAGCTTTACCGGGGCAACAATTACCTGAAACAGAGCCCCTATTTCATCAGCACCTTCGCGCCCACCCAGGATGAACTGATCGATTTTGAAAGCGGCAAGGTGGTGATCACCACAAAGGTCGGCGACTATGAGCTCGATCCCGGCCGCACCATCAGTTTCGACCGCTATTTTGCCAACCTGAGGGGCAAGGCCTTCCGCCGCTCGCTGTTCGAGCACTACCGCAACCGGAGCACCCAAACCGAGATCACCAACACCGGCCTGATCAAGGAATACGTGCTGGAACTGCCCACCATCGCCGTGCCCAAGAGCGTTCAGAAGGTTTTTGGCAGCTCGGCCGGCAAGCTGAACCTGGACGGCACGGAGAAAGTCACCATCGAGGTGGGCAGCACCAAGCGCAAGAACGTGGCCATCTACGAGACGGAAAACACCGGCCAGTTCGACATCAAGATGGAGCAGGAAACCAACCTGCGCCTCACCGGCACCATCGGCGACAAGATTGGCGTGAACCTGAAATACAACAGCAAGCAGGACGAACAGCTTTTTGACCCCAACAACATCAGCATCAAATACACCGGCAACGAGGACGAACTGATCCAGACCATCGAGGGCGGAAACATCACCCTGGCCCTCTCCGGCTCCCGCTACATCAGCTATTCCACCGCTTCCCAGGGCCTCTTCGGCGTAACCTCCAAGCTCAAATACAAAAACCTCGACCTCACCCTCATCGCCAGCACCGAAGAGGGGCAGAAAAACACCCAGAATTACGTGGGCACCAGCCAGGCGGACTCCACCGTCTTCCGCAGCCGGGACTACGCCTCCCGCACCATGTACTATCTGGAGGACCCCTACGAGCTTTACGACCTTTACACCCAGGCCGAGGTCTCGAACTCCGTACCCGAGGGCTGGGTGAACAACGCTGTGAAGACCGATCCCACCGGCGCCTGGATCATCAAGAACCCCAACCTCCTGCCCGAGAACGGCAGCGTGCGCGTCTATCTGGACGACGCAAACACCACCAACAATGTGGCCGCCGCCGAGGGAGAAACCGTCTATTTCAGTGATACGGACTTTTACACTCCCTACTATGATGAGCTGATCGAGGGCACGGACTATGTTACCGACTACACGGCCGGGATCATCCGCCTGAACAAGACCATCGACCGGCGCTACACCATTGCCGTGCGCTATGTGCGCCGTGACGGCATTCCCGTGCCCCTGAACAGCGATACGGAGGACGGCATCCTCCACGCCAAGGTGATCCGCCGCCGCAACCAGGAATACGACCCCGGCGACCCCAACAACGTTTGGCATTACCAAATGCGCAACGTTTACAACATGAACAAGACCAACATCAAGAACGACGGCTTCACCCTCAACGTTTACACGGTGAACGTCGACCTCACGCGAAACTTTCTGGTGCCGGATTCCCTGGCCACACCAAACATCGTTACCTACACCGATTACCTGCGCCTGGACAGCACCGGCGACGGCCTCATCAACGGCGATGACAACACCGTGAACCTCACCACCGGCCTTGTGGTGATCCCTTTCCTGGAACCCTTCCGGCCCCTCGGCGATGAGATCGTTTACACCGACGAGGGCGAAAGCGTGAGTTATCTGGACATCGACCTCTACATGTCTGTGAAGGGCAAGATCGGCCGCGAATCGGTGGACCTGGCCCAGGGAGGCATCCTCAAGGGCAGCGTGATCGTGAAGGTGAACGGCTTTGAACAGAAGGAGAACATCGACTACATCGTGGATTACGATTTTGGCCGGATCACCTTCCTAACCACCGCCGGCAAGGACCCGGACGCCAAGATCGAGATCGACTATGAGTACCGCAGCGCCTTCGAGGTGGCCAGCAAATCCCTCGCCGGCGTGCGCGCCGACTGGAATATCACCGACTGGGCCAAGCTGGGCGGCACCTTCATCTACCGCTCGGAAAACGTGGCGGACCGCCGTCCCCGCGTGGGCAACGAAAACATCGAGATGTACATGGCCGATCTCGACGGCACCCTCACTTTCAAGCCCGCCTTCATCACCCGCTGGCTGAATGCCCTGCCGCTCATCAACACCACCGCGGAAAGCCGCATCACCCTCTCCGGCGAGGTGGCCTACACCATTCCCAATATTTACGGCGACCCCAACGAAAAGCGCAAGGAAGCCTATCTGGACGACATGGAATCCATCATGGATTTCTACCCCATGGGCGTAACCATCGGCTCCTGGAGCCAGGCCAGCAAACCTTACAACAGCTCCCTGGCCCGAGGGCGCACCAACTGGTACAACCCCAAGAACGTTCGCCGCGAACAGGTGGAGGACCCCTCCACGCTCACCGACGCCGAAAAGCGCGAAACCGTTACCGTTCTGGCCATGAAGGTCTTTCCCGCAAATCTCGGCGTGCCCAACTCAGACCTCTGGAGCTGGGGCGGCGTGATGAAATACCTGGGCAACCAGCTGGATTTCTCGCAGAAAAAATACATCGAGCTGATGGTTAAGGTGGTGGGCACCGACAGCGGGCCTCAGCCCGATCCTGTCCTGAGGATCGACCTGGGCGACATCAACGAGGATTTCTACACCGAGTTTGGCGGCCAGAACGTGCTCAACACCGAGGACAAGAACAATGACGGCGTGCTCACCCTGGAAGAGGACACCGGCCTCGACGGCATTTTTTCCGGCGAACCCGGCGCCGACCCCAACGACTTGGCCGACAACGAGATCGACCAATACGGCGATTATCCCCAGATCAACGGTACTGAGGGCAACCGCGTGCTGGATACCGAAGACCTGGACGGAAACGGCGTTCTAAACAACCTCGACCGCTATTTCAGCTATTCCTTCGCCCTTTCCGACTCTACCTTCCTCCAAAACGTGAACCAGGACGGCTGGCGCCTCTACCGCATCCCCATCACAGACCCCAATTTCTACGAGGTGGTGAACAACTCCTCCGCCGGAGTTTCGCCCACCCTTAAAAAGGTCTCCTACGGACGCCTCATCATGGAAACCAACCTCCCCGCCAAGGTGCTCATCTACGATTTCAACGTGGTCGGAAACAAGTGGGAGGATTTCTATGTGCGCAACCTGGAAGGCCAGATCATTCCGGACGTGCTGGTGAACACCTACGGCACGAACTACCTCTCCGGCATCGTGAACAACCAGAAGAACAGCTCCCACTACGTATCGCCGGAAGGCAGCTTCTACATCGAGCTGCGCCGCGAATCCAGCGAATCCGCCCTCACCCTGGCCGTGGAAAACCTCCAGCCCGGCCATCAGGTGCTGCTCCGCCAGAGGCTGTTCGATCCTTACAGCCTGCTTTCCTATAACAAGGTGAAGTTCTGGGTCTATCCCGAGGCCCGCGAGGGCGCCAGCTACCATCCGGATTCCCTGGACGTGGTGTTCCGCGTGGGGGCCGACAGCCTGAACTTCTACCAGATCCGCCAGCGCGTGCCGGTGTTGCCATACCTCACCAAGATGGAGCGCGATGCCTGGATCGAACTGGTTTACGACCTCCAGGCAATGACCTCCCTCAAGGAGGAGTTCCCAGACGAGACCTCCGGCCAGATCGTTGACGGCAACACGGTTTACAGCTTCCGCGGCGCGCCCACCCTCACCAACACGCGCGACATCTATTTCGGTGTCTATTCGCCCCTCGACGTCCAGGCACCCCAGCCTTACACCGGCATCCTCTACCTCAACGACCTCCGGGTGGCCGAACCCTACGAGGACATAGGCATCGCCAAGCGCGTCTCACTCAATTCCGTCTTTGCCGACCTCAGCTCGCTGGACATCGATTACGAGGATAAAAGCGAGAACTTCAACACCATCATCCAGCGCGGCCGCGCCAATTCCTTCACCAGCTCCAAAACCCTGAACATCAACAACCGCTATTTCCTGAACAAGCTCTTTCCCGCCGCCTGGGGCCTGGACATACCCGTCAGCCTCACCCGCAATTACACCCTCGGAATCCCGCGCTTCCAAGCCAATTCCGACCTCCTGCGCGAAAACATCGACGATCCCCAGGAAAAGGACCGCCAGCGCAACGAATCTTTGGTCTATTCCGCCGATTTCGGCTTCAGCCAGCGCACCGCCCCCAAATCCAAGCTCCTCCAGTACACCCTCTACCGCACTTCCCTCAGCGGCCGCATCGAAAAAGCTTACCGCTTTACGCCCACCGCCGCCGACACCACCCTCACCTGGCGCGGCACCCTGAACTACAACCTCAGCCTCCCCAGCGACAAGGTGAGCTTCCGTCTCTTCCGCGATTACCGCCTCGGCTGGTTTCCCACCACTTTCAACAACAGCTTCACCATCAACAACACCGATCCCCTCAGCTGGAACTGGGAGCGCCGCGACGGCGTTTACGGCTGGCATCCCCGCGCCCAAACCGTGCCCACCCGCGTCTTCACCACGGACACCAACGTGAGCTGGGGCCTCACTTCGGACATCGCCCTCAACCTCCGCCTCAATTCCGAGCGCGACCTCATCCAGCAGGTGCTCTGGCAGAACTTCAACATCGGAAAACTCACCAAATACGTCCAGGACCTTGGCCTGAACTACAATCCCACCTATCTGCGCGATGTCTTCAGCTTCACCGTGAGCGGCACCTCCCGCTTCAGCGAACAGCAGCGCAAATACTATCAGAACACCGATAATGGCCAGGAAGCCTATTTTGAAAGCGACGGCAGCTCCAACCGCACCGTACGTGCCAATTTCACCCTCATGAACTCCAACCTCCTGGCCAGTTGGGCCGGCAGCGTGAAAACCGCCCACGAGGCCAAAGTGGCCAGCCAGCCACCTGAGGATAAACCCGAACCCGGGGAAGGTACCGGCGAAGCACCCCCAGACGAGCCGAAGGAAGACCTCAGCGAAGAGGACAAGAAGCGGCTGGACGAGGAACAGCGCAAAAAGGACGAGGAACAGGCCTACCTGGAAAAACTCAAACAGCAGGACGGCCTCAGCGAGGAGGACAAGAAGCGGCTGGACGAGGAACAGCGTAAAAAGGACGAGGAACAAGCCTACCTGGAAAAACTCAAACAGCAGGATCTGGACGGCAAGGAAGGCCTGGAACCTCCGAAAGACGGCGATAAACCCAGTGACAGCGACAAACCCAAGGATGGAGACAAGCCCGGAGACGGCGGCAAGGAACCCCGCGAGAGGTTCTATTTCCCCTTCGCGGCTCTCAACCTGCTTTCCAAGATAAAGAATGTGACCGCCACCTACCAGAACTCCTACGTGCAAACCTATTCACGCAAGCAGGAAACGCCTCCCTTCCTCTTCCAGCTGGGCGTGCCCCACAGCGTTCCCCAAGATTCCCTCGATTCTGTGGCCGACAACAACACCCTCTCCCTGGCCAGCGGCGTCACCTTTTCCCGCGCGCTCGACAGCGTGATCCGCTATTCCCTCACTTTTGACCAGACCCGCTCCAACGCCTCCAACCAGGCCGTGGCCATCACTTTCCCGGACGTCACCATTTCCCTGCTGGATTTCCAGAACTGGTTCGGCCTGGAAAAGGTGCTCACCAACGCCCGCCTCAACAGCGGCTTTCAATACACCACCCGCGCCACCGGTGATCTGGACTGGGAACAGCCTAAACAAGAAGCCTCCACCCTCGCCCTCAATCCTTTGGTGGGCTTCACCGGCACCTTCATCAAAAGCCTCAGCACCAACCTCAGCTATTCCCTCTCCACCGGCGAAAACATCACCGACATGGATACCTACGACATCATCAAGACCACCCTCACGCACTCCCTGAACGGCAACCTATCCTATTCTTTCCGCAGCGGACGCGGCTTCACCGTGCCCTTCACCAAGAAAAAGATCCACATCAAAAATGAACTCACCTCCAGCCTGAACTTCCTCTGGGAAAAGAAATACGACGAAACCTTCGGCCGCGAATCACTCTCCCAGGTGGATCAGGACAACACCCGCATCGCCATCACCCCCAGCGCCACCTACCAGTTCGATGCCAACATCCGCGGCGGCCTCACCGGCACCTGGGAAAAAACCGCCGACAACAAACGCGACACCGGCCTCCGCACCTTCCGCATCGGCGTCTGGGTGGAAGTCAACCTATAGTTTCAGCACCCACGGGCTTGGGATTGCTGTTGTCATATAGTATGGCCTATTTTACATGAGTGGGTGATCCTGTGGTTTCCAGCCCACTCGGTTTGAAAGAGCCCCAATACTTGTTATCACCAGGACCCGCCCTTTGCCCCAGCCTACTCGCCCCCTGTGCGCCTCCCGCTTAGTTCCCGCCTGACAGGCGGGAAGTTAGCGGGAAGTGAATGGGATGTGAATGGGCGACGGCAAAGGGGGAGGAGTTGTCATTCCGGGGAAGGGGCCCCAAATCCAGGAACCATCAACACATAGCCCCAAACCTACGTCATTCCGGACGCAGGTGCTTCAGCGCCGGAGATCCGGAATCCAGGCCTTGCGGGAATAGCTGATCCAAGACCAGGCATGAAGCGGGTCCGATACAGGCGAAGCCTGCGTCGGACCCTTGTCAGGGCATTACCGGGATCGTCTGGATTCCGGGCCCGACTGCGTCGTCCCGGAATGACGTATTGGAAGAATCTTCAGCTTACGCGGCTACGGGGGTGGTCAATCCACTTACTTATGGAGATCGGAGTGGGATGTTCATGTTTTAACGGACTTTTAACGCAGTTAAATCCATAACCTGCAGTTAGTTGTTAAGATGTTAAAAACTTTCGCCATTATTCTTGTTTATTTTCAGCATGAATTCTCCTGGAGTAGAGAATCTTTTTAACAACTTAACAAGATCATGCCACATAGCAAGTTACACGACTTACTATTGCCAACAGGTTTTAACGTTTTAACAACTTCATGCAGGATATGGACATACGCGTTTTCAAGAATCGCTAAGTTAACAATATGCAGAGCGGTTATGGAGAGTTTTTAACAAGTGTAACAAACGCATTAAGTTGGCAGTGTCTGCCTAGTCAGGTTCAGATAATCGCGGCCATTCTCTTCACATTCAATATGATAGACACCCAGTTCCGTTATTCGGGGCGGCGTTGCTCCAACGGGTCATTCATTCAGGAAAGTATTGATAGACGCGGGTGGAAATCTCTTCCAGGACCTCGCCGGCGCTATCTCCGTAATCGATGAATTTGCGGGAACTGAGGATGTTTCCGCGCTCATCGTAGGTGTATTCAAAGCGGGTGAGGAGGACCTGGTTTTCGGGAAGCTCCCACTGGCGGGTGAGGAGGCGATTGCCGTAGGCGTCGAAGCTGTGGATGCTGTATCCTGGGGGGCTGTAGGGAGAAGCGGGGCGGATGGACTGGAAGAGTTGCCCCGCGGAATTGTAGGCGTAGCTTTCCACCCAGACCAGCTCGTTCATTTCGTGGGTGGTGGCGAGGGATTTGCGGCCCTCGAGGTCCCAGAACGTCCTTTCGGTGAAGAGGATGCCCGCGCCTTCGGAGTTCCTTACGGACTGGAAGAGGTGGCCGTCCACGTCGTAGTGGAAGGTTTCGGTATGGGCGCCCTCGTTGCCGGGCAGGGTGAGGGAGATCAGTTTGCCGGTGCTGTCGCGTTCAGGGGTGAAGTCGGCGTCGGCGAAGACATAGCCCATGTCCAGGATGTGGAGGTGGAGGTAGTTTCCCAGGGAGTCGAAGGTGGTGGTTTCGGTGTAGAGGAAATCATCCTCACCGGTGGTGACGCTGAGGGATTTCACCCGGCCCCTCAGGTTCAGGCGTTCCCAGCCGTTGGTGGCGGGATGGGCGGTCAGGACAGTGAGGGCCGCCAGCAGGAGCGTGATGACAAGCAATTTTTTCACTTTATCCTCATGGTTTTGGGGTCATCGTCACAGGGGACGGGTAGGGAGTAACTGAGGGAAGGCGTGCCGCGCCAAGACTGGTGTTCGGGAATGGCTTGGCGGATTCAATTCTTTTCCCTCAGTTTGGCAACAAGCTGCTCCAGGCGTTTGGCGCGGGTTTCCTCGCGTTTGGCTTCCTGAAGCCAGGCCAGGTGTTCCTTCTGGTGGGAATAGCTCTGATTTTCCCGGGCGGGCAGCACTCCGGCGCGTTCAAGGCCGGTCCTCAGCTCCGGAGGGAGTTCCACCACCCGGGGAGCGAAATCCCGCTCCAGTTTCAACTGGAAACTGTCGCCGGCCTGATAGCCGGTCGCGTCGCGCAGTTCGCGGTTGAATACGATCATGTATTCCCCGGCGTAGCGGGCCAGGTTGCGGCGAAACTGCTTGCCGTCTATGGTCATCACGACAGGCACGAGGGCCTTGGTGCCGAAAACGGCCTGAACGTCGAAAGAGAAAACCGCGTAAGCCGAGCCGGGAAACTCTGGATTGGAGACCAGTTGCACGTCCAGGCTGATCGCGTTGGGGAACTGGCTGTAGTCCGATTCTTTCTTCATGGTGGCTCCTTGGTAAATAATAACGCTCAAGCCGGGTTGAGCAAGCTTCGCGGGAGGCGGCCTCAGAACTGGAAGTAGATGAAGGGCTGGATATCGGCGGAGCGGAACTGGAAGACGACCCAGATGACAACAGCCAGGATCAGCGCCTGCACGGGCACGGGACTCTTTTGGAGGAAGCCTTCGAAGCCGGTCTTGAACTTCCGGGGCAGCCAGTGGAGCAAGTAGCCCGCGGCGATGAGCGCGGCCACCACCTGGTATTCCTGCAGCCAGATGAAGAAGAGGCGTGGGTTCAGGTTCGTGAAAATGCGTTCGATCATGGCGAGGGCGTCGGCGAAGGTGCGGCTGCGGAAGAAGATGCGGGTGAAGGTGATGAAGTTGAAGGTGAAGATCACGCCCAGGACTTTCAGCAGCAGCGGGGTTTGGCGGAGCGGGGCGTTTTTGTTTCCGGAGCGCGGCCAGAAGATGTTGTGCACAAATCTGTCGATGCTGAGGCCCACGCCGTTGAGGGCGCCCCAAAGCACGAAATTCCAGGAAGCGCCATGCCAGAGTCCACCCAAAACCATGGTCACCATGAGGTTCACGTAGGTGCGCACCTTGCCCTTGCGGCTGCCGCCGAGGGGGAAATAGAGGTAATCTCGCAGCCAGGTGCTGAGGGAGATGTGCCAGCGGTGCCAAAAATCGCCGAGGGAGGTGGCGCGGTAGGGCGAATTGAAATTGGCCTGAAGCTCGAAACCCATCATGGTGGCCAAGCCGATGGCGATGTCTGAATAGCCGCTGAAATCGCAATAGACCTGCAGGGAATAGCCGTAGAGGGCCAGGAGATTTTCCAGGCCGGAATAGAGGGCGGGGTTGTCGAAAACGCGGTCCACGAAGTTGATGCTGATATAGTCGGCGATCACGCCTTTTTTCACCAGCCCGGTGAAGATGAGCAGCAGGGCTTTGGCCACCTGTTCCTTGTTGAGGGAGAGGTGTTTGTTGATCTGGGGGATGAACCAGGAAGCGCGGAGAATGGGACCCGCCACCAGCTGGGGGAAGAAGGAGACGAAGAAGAGGAAATCGGCAAAGCTATGGATGGGCTTCAGTTTGCGGTAATAAATGTCCAGGGTGTAGCTCATCGTTTGGAAGGTGAAGAAGGAGATGCCCACCGGAAGGAAGATGTCCAAGGCGGGCAGATTTCCGCCGAAGAGTCCGTTGACGCTGTCGATGAGGAAATTGGAATATTTGTAATAACCCAAGGAACCGAGGTTCCAGACCACGCTGAGGGCGATGAGCAGCTTTCGGCGACGCTCGCTGGGTGAGTTTTCCAACCCGAAGCCAATGAGGTAGTTGATCCCGGCGGTGATCACCAGCAGCAGCACGAAGATGCCGCTGGTCTTGTAATAGAAGAAGAGTGAGGCGAGCATCAGATACCAGGTGCGCGCTTTGATCTTTTTTACCAACAGGGGATAGAAGAACATCAGGGCGGCGAAGAAAAAGAGGAAGAAACTGCTGTTGAAGATCAGCGGGTTCTTGGGGTCGTAAACCAGGCTGTGCAAGAATTTTTCCAGGATCAAGGGTGGTTCTCCGCGTATCGTTTGTAGGCCCGCATCAAGGCCTCGTAAAAAAGCTGGCCCTGCAGGCGGTAGCCCGGGGCGCTGAAATGGACCATGTCCTTGCCCGCGATCCCGCCGGAGCGCCATTTGCTGATGGACCCCTGCCCGCCCATAACCGTTTGGAGGTCCCAACACACATGGCCGTGGGCTTGGGCATAGGCGGCGATCTCGGCGCCCACCTTGGCCACGTCTGCGTTCGGGACCCCATTTTTGTAAGAATCCGGGGGCAGGATGAAGAGGATGAGGGCGTCACCGCTGTATTTATAGAGCTTGGCCATGAAATTGGTGAGGGCGGAGCGGAAACGGGTGGCGCTGTAGGTGCCCTGGGCGTCGTTGGTGCCCATGGAGACGGCGATGAGGTCGGGCTTGAGATCCCGGCAGAGGTTGAAGATCTCCTGATTGTTCAGCAGGTTGCGGAAGGAAGCGCCGTTGATGCCCTTGAAATGGAATTTCAGGGTGGGGGAGGAGCCTTCCGCGGCAGCTTCGGCCAGCCATTTGGCGAATTCCTTTTCCGTGGCCCCGGCAAACCAGCCGGGCTTGATGTGGGAGCCGCCAAACTGGAAGAGGGTCACCTGCTTGCGCAGGCCGGCGCGCAGCTCCATCAGCTTTTCCAAAAAGGGTGCCAGCAGCGAATCCGGGGCGGGGATCAGGTTGGCGTCACGCTTCAGGAAGCCATAGCCGCTGAAAGTGCCTTCAATGGACCGCAGGGCGAAGTGGCTGTGAATGAACTCGTCCAGGGGGTCGATCCCCTCCGGCAGTTCCTCGCCGGGCCAGGCTTCCGGATATTCTGGCAATTCCTCCTCCGGCTGCCCTTCGCCCGGAGGGGATTCAGGGATCAGGCCGTCTGCCGTTTCCGCGCAGGCCAGGGCTGAAACCAGCAGGCAGAGCGGCAGGAGCAGCAGTTTGCGCCAGAGCTCAGTCATTTTTGCCGGTGGTGAGCACCTTGTGGAGCATTTGGGCCAGTTTATCGGCCCCGGCGCGGGTGAAGTGGGTGTAGTCCTTGGCCGCGAGGGAGGGCCGGGCGTTCACGTAGCCGGGCATGGAATTGTAGCCGCCCATGGCCTCGTAGAGGTTCCAAAAGGCGGTGCCGGTCTCGGCCGCGAACTGGCTTTGGGTTTGCACCAAAATGGGGATGTCCGGTGAGGTCTGGTAGGTTCCGTTCTGTTTGCTGCTGCGGTCCTGCACCCCGATCACCAGGATGGGCACTCCGGGCAGGGCGCGCTGGATGTGGCGGATGGATTCCGTCATGCCTTTTTTGTAACGGGAATAATCCCTTACCTTGGGGCTGGAAACGTTGCCGCCGTACTGCAACACCACCAGGTCGTAATCCAGATGGCGGTGGAAAGCGCCCATGAATTCGGCGGGAATGGCATTGAAATACATTCCGGAAAAGCCGCGGACGGCAAAATTGTCCACATAGACACCGCTGCGGTCGTCGAAGGAGACGCCGTAAACGTGGATGGGGTCTGTGGGGCTGAAAGTGAGCCTGATTTTGGTGACGGGGGTGGCGGGGCTGAGGTCCAGCATCTGCACGCCTTCGCCGGGGGTGAGGGCGTGGGTGGTCTGTTCGCCGCCGTCGAGCGAAACCCGGACGGTGGAACTGGCAGTGGCGCGGGAATAGAAGAGGCGGATGCGGCGGAATTCCGAAGCGCCGCCGGGGGTTTTTACGCCAGTGTATTCCACCCAGGCGGGGCCGCTGACGTTGAAGCGGCGGGTTTCCTTGCGCGAGCTGGAGGCCTGGCCGGAGGAGATCACGTTGCCCAAAGAATCCAGGACCTCCGGGATGGCTTTGGTTTCGATCACAGACTCCTCGAAGCCCCAGGTGCGGGGTATGAAAGTATAGCCCACCAGGCCGAGGGGAAATTTGTCGGCGCCGCGCTTCATGAAGGAAACGGTTTCCCAATTGCGGGAAAACTCGTGCTTGATGGTCCGGCGGAAGCCGTGCACGATCGAAGTGATGGGCACCAGGCCGACCCCATGGCCGCCATATTGAGCCTGGAGCAGTTCACGCAGCTTGCCGGTGAGCAGGTCGCCCTCAATGATGGAATCGCCGAAAAAGGCCACGCGCAGGTTTCCGGAAGGGTTTTGGCCCTGCTGCTGGAGCTTTTGCAGGAAAGGCGCGAGGGGCTGCAATTCGCTGGCTATATGCAACTGCCTGGCCTTCTCGGTGAGGGTGTCCGCGGCGGCGGCAACCTCTTCGGGTTTGGCCGTGAGGCTCTTCACGGGGTCGAGCTTCTTGATGGAAAACACCTTGTTTTCCCGGGCGGGGATCAGCGGAGCCAGAGCGGCCAGCAGCCCGATGGCCCCGGCCGTGATCAGAAAAGGACGCCAGAAAGATTTGTTCATTCATCCACCAACAGAATTTTGCCGGTCTCAGGGCCGGCCTTGATCAGATACACTCCGCAGGGACAGCGCGCGCCGGTTTCGTCGCGGGCGTCCCAGGTAAAGGAAGAGCCGGAAGCGGCGCGCAGGGCGCGGACCAGTTGTCCTCGGGAATTGTAGATCCTGGCCTCGGCAGCGTCCCTGGCCCTGAACTGAAATCTGTGGCTGCCGGGATTGGGATGGCAACTGAGGCCGGGCGGGGGAACCAGGGCTGGATCGTTCGCGTCTGTATCCGTGTAATCGTAAACCGCCAGGAAGCAATCCAGGTTGGTGTCAGAACCGCTGTCCAGAACGTGCTGACCGAAACGCATCACGCCGCTGAACCAGCCGGTGACCACGAATTTGTCCTCACCCAGCCATTTGACGTCCGTGCCCACGTCAGCATTCATGCTGCCAGCGCTCACCGGGGGCCGGTACTCGTCCTTCACCGCGATGTCCCAGGCACCGTTTGAAACCAGATTCCAGGGTCCGAAGGCAATCTCATCCTCATAGGAGGAGAGCGAAATTTCCCAGTTCACACCCCTGATATCCACCGCGCGGCCTTTGTCGGAGCCGGGGCCGCCGAATTGCTGCACGTCCAGCCAGTTTCCCACCATGTCGAAATGGGCGATATAAATGTCGTCGGAGCCGTTCACGCTGTTGAGAGTGGTTCCGCCCACGCTGCCGCTGCCGGTCACGCGTCCAATCACGGCATTGATGGTGGGGGTGAGGTGGTTGTCCGCGGCGATGTTGATGGCGCCAAGCCCGTAGGATGGCAGCACCCAGGCGGTGGAGCCGTCACTCTCGTAACAGGCCACGAACATGCCTTCGGCATCTGTGATGATGCCGCCAAAATTGCTTCCCGGGCTGGCGCTGCCGGTGATGTAGGCTATGGACATGGTGTCGGTGGAAAAAGTATCCAGCTTGTAGCCGTATTCCACCCCGGGGCCGCCGGCGTGGCGCGCCCAGAGGGGATTTCCGTCTGTGTCGCAGCGCAGCAGGAAGATGTCGCTGCCGCCAAAGCTGGTGAGGCTGATGTCATCTGAAAACACGATGGTGTCGGCAAACCAGCCGGTGAGATAGACACTTCCGTCCAGAGCTGTTTCGATGCCGTAGCCCATATCGTTGAGGGGGCCGCCAAAGGTCTTGAACCAGAGCAGATCGCCCGTGGGGTCCAGTTTGCCGTAGAAAACGTCCCACATCCCCGCGTGGGGATAGGACTGGCCGTTGAAAACAACCTGCCCGGTGCAGAAGCCGATGAAATAGCAGTTGCCGTCTGCGTCAGCGGCGATGGAGAGGGCCACGTCGCCGTCGTTGGAGCCGAAACTCCTCACCCAATGCAGGGTTCCGTCAATGCCAAACTTGGCCACAAAGCAATCCGAAAGGCCATTGGAGGGATAACTAACCCCGCCGATGGTGAGCGAATCTGTGAATTCGCCGCAGACCCAGATCTCCTGGGGGAAAGAGTCGTAGGGATGCACGGCCAGGTCCCAGGCCGATTCCATCGCCTGCGAACCGAATCCGGTGGCCCACTGCCAGGCTCCGGCGCTGAGCGCGAACGTTAGCAGTGTGAACAGTATCAGCGTTGCATTAGTTTTCATTTGGCTTGCTCCTGATCGCCAATTTTCACATGGCTTTTTTTTGACAAGGGAAAAGTTGGGAAATCTGTTGACAAAAGAGGCGGGGCGGAAATCGTGGCTTGGCCAGGCGCAGTGCAACGGCAGCTTGTGAACCATGTCAGATCAGGAATGAAGCAGCATTAAGCAACGCGGGCCGTGTGCCGCTGTTAGCCTGGCATTTTTTCAAAACTGGTTGCGGCCTGATTTTTGCATTATTTTTAGTTTATCAAGGAATCATAGATGAAACAACAATTACTCATCCTCATCCTGATGCTGCAGAGCGCGCTGGTCCTAGCCTTTCCGGCCCGGATCGGCAGCTGGGATGTGGACAGGGACGTGAAAGCCCTGAACAAGCTGAACATCAGCGTGGACAACGTGAACCGGTCCACCGGGACCATCATTGTTTACCTGCGGGACGACAGCGAACTGGCGCTTCTGATGGACAACGGCTTCGCGGCCGAAAAACTACCCGACCTGGCGCGGGAAAACGCCGCCCGCCTGCACCAAAACAGCTCCAAAAACGCGCCCAAAGACGAGTATTACACCATCACCCAATACAACCAGTTCATGCAGGACACAGCCGCGCAATATCCCGGCATCTGCTCCCTGAGCCAGATCGGCACCTCCGTGCAGGGCCGGCCGCTGTACTTTCTGAAGATCACTGACAATCCCGCCCTCGAGGAAGCCGAACCGGAATTCAAATACATCTCCTCCATCCACGGCGACGAGGTGGTGGGCTACGACATGTGTATCCGCCTGATCCAACTGCTCACCTCCCAATACGGAAGCGACACCCGCATCACCAACCTGGTGAACGGCACCGAGATCTGGATCTGCCCGATGCTCAATCCCGACGGATTTGTGCTGGGCCAACGCTTCAACGCCGCGGGGATCGACCTCAACCGCAATTATCCCATGCCCTTCGGAGGTGACCAGCATCCCGACGGCAGCGCTTGGGCCCCCGAAAACATCGCTGTGATGGACTTCGGCAACGGCCACAGCTTTGTGCTTTCCGCCAATTTCCACGGCGGGGCCCTGGTGGCCAACTATCCCTGGGACTACACCCACGCCCTGGCCCCGGACAACGATCTGCTGATCGAGGCCGCGCTCACTTACACCCGCCACAACCTGCCCATGTACAACAGCACGGAATTTGACCAGGGCATCACCAACGGCGCCGCCTGGTATGTGATCACAGGCTCAATGCAGGACTGGAACTACGGCTTCACCGACTGTATGGACATCACCATGGAGATTGGCAACAACAAATGGCCGCCGGCTTCGCAGCTGCCTACATTCTGGGCGCAAAACCAGGAATCGATGCTCAGCTACATGGAATTCGTCCACCGCGGCATCCACGGCCTGGTGACCTCGCCGGCCGGAAGCCCGCTGCCCGCCACCATCACCGTGCAGGGCAACGCCAAGGTGATGCACACGGATCCCGCCGTGGGCGATTTCCATCGCCTGCTGCTTCCCGGCACCTACACCGTTACCGCCGCCGCTGCCGGTTACCTGCCCCAAACGGCGCAGATCACCGTGCCGGCCTCCGGTTCCGTGGAACACAATTTTGTGCTTGATGCCGCCCAGGCGGTCGATCTGATCGGTCAGATCCGGGACATTGAAGGCTTCGGCATCCCCGGCCTGAGCGTGAGCATCGATACCCAACCCGCCGGCAACGCCACCACCGACGCCCAGGGCTGTTTCGTTTTCAGCGGCATCCCCGAGGGCCAGTATCACATCACTTTCAGCTCCGGAAGCCAGCTGGTGCATGAACAGGACTTCCTGCTTACGGTGGCGTCCAACCGCCTCGTCTTTGTGCGGATAGAACCGCAGCAAAGCTTTTCGGACCCCTGCGAGAGCATCGCCAACTGGACCGCCTCCGGCTCTTGGGCGGCGGTGACTTACCTGGGTGAAAGCGTAATAACAGACTCCCCCTCTGGAAATTACAGCAACAACTCATTTAGAACACTTACCATCACCAATCCCATCTCATTGCAAAATATAACTGAACCCACGCTGATCTTCAAGGCCGTTTACGATCTGGAAAGCGGCTACGACTTTGTGCTGGTGCAGGCTTCGACCTCAACCTCCAACTGGACTGAGCTGGGCCGGATCAGCGGCACCCAGGCCGACTGGCAGGACTTCAGCTATTCCCTGGAGCAGTTCGCTGGCCAGAGCGTTTACATCCGCTTCGCCCTGGATTCGGACTGGAGCGTGAACGGCGATGGCATCTACCTAAATGACATCTCCGTGGCCGGTTTTGGCGCCGACCAGATCGTTTTTGGCGATGTGGACAGCGACCGGCTGATCAGCGTGCAGGACGCCCAGGCCGTGATCGACCACAGGGTGGGCTTTGACCCGCTGCCGCAGCTGGATCCCCTGCCCTGGACAGACGCCCGGGTGACCGCCGCGGACGTTGATCAGAGCACGGTTTTGGATTCCGAGGACGCCTGGCTGATCGGGCAGTATCTGCTCGACCCCCAGTTCCGCTTCCAAGCCCAGAGTGGGGAAGAGGCGGTGCTGCCGGCTGTTTCCCTGCAAGCTAAGCATATCGATGATCAGAATTTTATCCATTACCTGGTGAGCGGAAACCCCGACGGGGAGTTTCGCTGCATTGACTGGCAGTTGCTTCCCCCGGATGGTTTCACCTCTCTTGAGGCCTCAGTTACCGGGGACATTTTTGACGGCATATCGGCCTACAACCCTCAGCTGCTGAAATACGCCCATGCCCAGTTGGGCGGAGGTGGCGACCTGAGCTTCACCTTCATGTACAACACCGCCCTGCCCGGCATAGACCTCGCTTACAGCGCCAACGGCCAGCCCGGCTTGCTGAACCTGCCCTCCGGCGTGGCGAACGAGGAGCAGAACGATTCCCCGGCTGTGTTTGCCCTTCAGCAGAATTTCCCCAATCCCTTCAATCCCAGCACCAGGATCAGTTTTTCTCTGCCCGCCAGCCAGGACGCCTGGCTGGGCGTTTACAACCACCGCGGGCAGTTGGTCAGGACCCTTCACGCCGGCCCCCTGGCCAAAGGTGACCACCAGATGGTTTGGAACGGACTGGACGACAGCGGCCGGCCTGTGAGCAGCGGCATCTACCTCTGCAAACTTGTTAGCGGCAACCTCAGCCAGACCCGCAAAATGGTGCTGCTGAAATGAAGCTGAGAAAACTCTCTCTGCTTGCTTTATCCGCGCTGCTCAGCCTGGCCCTGGGCGCTTGCAAGCCCAAAAGTGAGGAACCCATGCCCGCATCCATGCCCGGAACAGAATTCCGCCGTGACGCCACCCTCACCGTCACCGCCCCGGACGGCAGCCTGAAGGCCACTTTTGAAGTGGAGATCGCCGCCACGCAGCAGGCCATCATCCAGGGCCTGATGTATCGCGAGGAGATGGCCCCCAACCGCGGCATGCTCTTCGATCCCGACAGGCTTTCAGACACCTATTTCTGGATGAAGAACACCTACATCCCCCTGGATATCATTTTCATTGACGCGGATCAGCACGTGCTGAACATCGCGCGCGACACGGTGCCTTTCAGCACCGAACAGATCCCGCCGGACGGCGTTTACAGATATGTTCTGGAGATCAATGCCGGCCTCGCCCAACAACACCACATCGCCATCGGAGACAAGATCGAATGGACAACAGAATAGTGAGAACACTGATATTGCTGCTCAGCCTGCTGGCGCTGAGCCTGGTTTTTTCCTGCGACAGGGAAGAGGGCTCCGACCCCGAACAAAGCATTGTGCTGAAAAGGGGCACGCCCCGCGACAGGCAGGAAGAAGAGATTGAGATCGGAGACCTAAGCTCCGAGGACAGCCTGAAAACCGCGAAGAAAACTGAAGAGAAAGAGGAAAAGCCGGCCAAAAAGGATGGCATTTCCTCGCCTTTGGCGAAATTTGAATACAACTGGTCTGATGCCTCCGGGATTCCGGACATCGTGATCGTGGTGGACGATTTTGGCAACAGCGCCGCCTTGCTCGAAGACTATGCCCAGTTGCCTTCCGAAGTGGTTTTCGCCGTGCTGCCCGATCTTTCCGCCACCCAGAGGTCCGGCCAGGTGGCCTCCCAAAACGGCCACGAAGTGATCATTCACGTGCCGATGCAGGCCGAGGGCGGCGGCAATCCCGGCAAGCGATACATCAAAACCACCTCCACCAGCGAGGAGATTGCGGAGCTGATCACCGCCTTCAAGAGCCAACTGCCCATGGCCATCGGGGCCAACAATCACATGGGCAGCGCCGTGACCGCCAACCGCGACGTGCTCGAAACCGTGCTGAGGGAACTGCACTCCCACAAGCTCTTTTTCCTGGACAGCTACACCTCCGGCTCCAGCAAAGGCCCCTCCCTGGCCCGCACCCTGGGCTATCCCGCCCTCAAGCGCGACATGTTTCTGGACGTGCCGGACAGTTCCGACGCCACCCTGGCCGCCAAGATCAATTCCCTGAGCAAATTCAAGGGACGCCGCGAACCCATCGTGATCATCACCCACTGCCACAACAGGGAAAAACTGGCCGCCCTACAGAAATTCATCACCCAAATCAAGGGCATGGGCCTCAAGCTCACCACCCTCTCCCGGGCCAGGAACATCGCCGCCTGATCCCGGAAAAAGCATGGGCAGCAAACAGGAAATAGCAGACTACATCGTCGGCCAGATCAGCTCTGCTGGCGAAGTGTTCGCCAGGAAAATGTTCGGTGAGTATGGGCTCTATTGCGACGCCAAAATGATCGCCCTGATCGCTGATGACCAGCTTTTCATCAAGCCCACCGATGCCGGCAGGGCCTTCATCGGAGATGTGGAGGAAGCCGCTCCCTATCCCGGGGCGAAACTCTGGCTGCTGATCCCGGAGGAACGCTGGGAAGACGCTTCCTGGCTGACTGAATTGGCGAAACTCACTGGGGCAGCTTTGCCCCCACCCAAACCCAAGCCGGCCAAAAAACCCAAACCATGACAGCCAAACAGCGCTGCCCCTGGCCCGGCGCGGATGCCCGGATGCTGCGCTACCACGACGAGGAGTGGGGCGTTCCCCTCCATGACGACCGCAAGCTCTTTGAATTCCTGGTTCTGGACGCCTTTCAGGCCGGCCTCAGCTGGTCCTGCGTGTTGCACAAACGGGAGAATTTCCGCGCCGCTTTCGCTGGTTTCGAGCCCCGGCTGATAGCAGCCTTCGAGGAAGCGAAGATAAACTCCCTGCTCGCTGATCCCGGCATCATCCGCAACCGCCTCAAGGTTCTGGCCACCATTTCCAACGCCCGGGCCTTTCTGGCTGTTCAGGAGGAATTCGGCTCTTTCGACCCCTATATCTGGCAGTTCACGCAGGGCAAAACCCTGGCCAACGCTTGGACCGAAGAAAGCCGGATCCCGGTCCGCAGCGCGGAATCCGACGCCATGAGCAAGGATCTGAAAAGCCGCGGCTTCAAATTTGTGGGCAGCACCATCTGCTACGCCTTCATGCAGGCCGCGGGGATGGTGAACGACCATCTGGTCAGTTGTTACCGCCACCGGGAAGTCCAGCTGATCCACTAAAACAGGATCCAGGACGCGCCCCCGCCAGCCGCTTGTCCCCGCGTTTTCGGCAGTCCCCTTCACTTTCCTAACCCTCCCTGGTTCCAATCCCGCCAGCCTCCCGCCTGATGCCCGCACTCGAGGCGGGGATCTGGCGAGGGGCGCCTGCTCAGCAAGGCCCTCTGCCCTCAGGTAGTTTCACCAGAGCGGGGTGAACCTGATGCAGCGTCAGGCGATCATCTGCCATGAAAGGGATTCGGGGTACCGAAACAGGGTGAGCCTGGTTTACAGCCTCAATCCCGGATTGAACGACGTGGATATCGCCTGACCCAACCAGGGAGGCAGGGTGGCGAGATACTGCCTGCCTCTGTTTTAAGGCTCTCTTTCAAACCAAGGGGTGGAAGTGATCAACCTAAAAGCAACCCAGAGGGCGACAGAACCATAGCGAGGGCGCGTAAGCCCCTCGTTGCGCGACAGAACAATGATAAATGAAAATTGCCACCACCCCTCCCAGGAAACGCACCGCGTTTCGGGCGTGGGGTGCTGGCCTTGATGTTGAGGCATGATATACCCGATGTACGAGGGGTTCCGTCGCTATCATTCTGTCGCCCTCACGGGCTGTACCCACTTGATTTGAAAGAAAGCCTGTTTCAATGGTTCTAATTCTTCTAACATTTACCCAGTCTTCAACCCTCACGGAGCGTTTTAATCTATCTAATTTTTTAATAGTTCCCTGTCTCGGAGCCGGAGCAAGGAGGGCGAAGGCCATAAGTGACATCATAAAAGCATAACACTATATATATCATATATATACCTATATAAATACTAATACCTACTATATTAGTATATATAATATCTATATAGTATATATATCAGTATCTTACATGCCCCTCATCCTGGTCCTGGATGGAAATGAGATAAAGGTGGTGAGACAGGGAACTATTAAAAAATTAGAATAATCAAAAATGGTGGCCGCCGATTCGCGCTGCCGATTCCGGTATGGGGTTAACAAATCAGCCTCGCAGAGGCGAAATAACGATAGCGAGGGTGTGCAGTGAGCGCAGCGAACGGAACCCCTCGTAAGAAGCCCAATACAATATTTGAGCCCCTCGAGGGCGAAAACAACTTTATCTTGACATCCATCCCCCCCTCAACAATCATACGAAAAAACACATTCAGAGGAGAACTTATGCCCGCCTCATATGCCCATTTAACCGTCCATATCGTTTTCTCCACCCACAACCACAAAACCTGGCTGAAAACCTGAAATCCGCGACGCCATGCACTCCTACCTGGCCGCGATCATCAACCGAACAGGCGGCAAGGCGATCAAGGTGGGCGGAACCCAAGACCACATTCACATCCTCTGTTTATTGCCTAAAAATCTCTCACCCGGCGAATTCATGGCCAAGATCAAGGCGAATTCCAGCAAATGGATCCGCGAAAAACATTTTCCAGACTTCCATTGGCAGGATGGTTACGGGTTGTTTTCGGTGAGTAAATCCGACCTGAACAAGGTGAAGGATTACATCGAAAACCAATTGGAACACCATTACAACCTGAGCGCCTGGGAGGAATTTGACAGACTTCTGGCACGACACCAGGAGGAGTGAGCTTCTGAGCCCACAAGGGGCTCGGGGGTCGTCGTCGTTGCGTTTCGAGGGGCTTCGCTGCGCTCCGCGCCCTCGCTATCGTTCTGCCGCCTCTGCGAGGCTTTGCCTGGATGCCAGCCTGCGCTGGCATGACGTGGCGCTGGCGTAGAGTGAAGAAAGAGCATAGACGACAGCATATAAAACCCCCAATCATCTTCCACATCCCCTGGCGTCCATGCCCACTGCGTTCGCTGGACGCCAGGCTTCTGCGCTGGCTTGAAGTCACCATTTCCGTGGCTTGGCTTCAGCACACAAGGCCTGTTGACATAATTCAACAAAGCTATGGTTGGCTGAACCGCCTTTCAGCGGGCAAATCAAAATCGTTATCATCCCCCGAGAAGTTTATCCGCGGATGGAAAAAATAACGGAAACTCGGATTTTATGCTTGACAGGATAGACCCGAGCCTGTACCAATCCAAGAGTCCTTATTATATAACGGATAAGAACTTACATGGGAGGAAACATGAAATGGAGCATACTGGTCGCCGCGCTGCTGTTGATATTCGCAGCCGGTCCGGGGCTGAGCGCCAGCGGTAATGATCTACAGCTGGTCGAGGCCGTGGAGGATCTGAGCATTTCCACAAACGGAAGCGATGTGACCCTAAGCTGGAGCCCGGTTGCTGAGGCCACAGAATACAAGGTTTATTCGTCCGTCTCCGCGGAGGGGGAGTTTTCGGAAGACGCGAACGGGGTTTTCTCCGGCGCCAGCTGGACCGCTCTGGCATCTGGATCCCGCCGCTTTTATCAGGTGACGGCCCTGATTGATGTCGCACCAGAAGGATTCGCTTTTGTGGAAGGCGGCACCATCAATCCTCCTGATGGCCATTACACCGGCGGCTTGAGCGTGGGAAGTTTTCATATCGGCAAATATGAAGTCACCAACTTTGAATGGAACGCGGTGATGGGCTACGGTGAACCTGACACCTATCCCCATGGCGATACCTGGTGCTACATCATTGTATATTGCAACCAGAGAAGCATACAGGAGGGCCTGTCCCCATGTTATTCACACACCACCTATGGCACTGATCCCGATGACTGGCCTCCTTGGTTCTTGATCTATGGACAGGACCACAATATTAGCTGTGACTGGTCTGCCACAGGTTACAGGCTGCCCAGCGACGCGGAATGGGAATTCGCGGCCCGGGGCGGTTTGAACACCAATGGCTGCACGTACAGCGGCAGCAACGATCTGAACGAGGTAGGCTGGTATGTTGAAAACAGCGGATTTGCTGTTCATCAAGTGGGGCAGCTCGCGCCCAACGAACTGGGGGCCTTTGACATGAGCGGCAACTTTTGGGAATGGTGCTGGGATGAATTTGGAACCAATGCCCGCGTGATCCGCGGCGGTTATTTTGGCAACAGCCACACCTCCTGCGCCGTCTCGTTCCGCTCCGGCGCTGGTCCTGGAAAATACGGCAACATTGGCTTCCGCGTCTGCAGGACTTCCCCCTGATTTTTGCCTTTCACTAACTAAGAGGATGACACAAACCCGGGCCTCAGAATGGCTCAAGGGGAACCCCAGATGGCGCTGCCTTGCCGCCAGGGTGTGCCCTTGATCTCATGCTAGGTCCGGGTCCCGGCTTTGCCGGCGCAAGCCCTCACGGGCGGTTGAACCACTTGGTTCAGGGAGCAAAATCCAAGGGGCAGATTCTACAAATTCACAGATTCCCCGCTGGGCAGCTCCTGATATTTAACCGTATGAAACAAAGGCTCTCATTCAAACTGGGTGGGTTGGCCCTGAGGGCGACAGACTATAGCGAGGGTGCGAAGTGACCGGGGTCACTGCGGAGGGCGCAGCGATGCCGTGGGGTGGGAACGGAACCCCTCGTATGAGGAATAAACGAAGGATCGAACCCCTTGCGGGCGACAGAACCCCGGAGATCGATTTCTGTGGCCCACAAGGGCTCTCATTTTGTTGTTGCTCTTGTACGAGGGGCTTCGTTCCGCTGCTCACCATCGCTATGATCTGTCGCCCTCAGGGCTGGTCTGTCAAGCTACTCATCGATTTAGCCACTCGGTAAGGAAGTGATTTGAAATAGACAATGGCCAAGTCTGCGCAGCACTTTTCGCTTGACAGAAAAAGGGCCGTCAAAAAGTGTGCCTAAACTTGATAAGTGAATGAACAGCGCCGGGGGCGTAGTTCAGTTTGGTTAGAACGTCTGCCTGTCACGCAGAAGGCCGCGAGTTCGAGTCTCGTCGCTCCCGCCATAATACTCGGATGCCGGAAACGGCATCCTTTTTTTTTGAGGGGGAGCGGATCCCCCGAGGCCGGGAGACCTGAACGAATGAGAGAGACAAACGAACGCGAGTGCATGCATTACCAAACCCTGGAGGGTCAGGCGGTACGCTGTCTGCTTTGCCCGCACCACTGCCGTTTGGAGGCGGGGCAGAGGGGCCTCTGCCGGGGACGGGCCAACATCGACGGGAAGCTGATGGCGATAAACTACGCCCGCAGCATCGGGGTGGCGCTGGATCCCATCGAGAAAAAGCCTCTTTACCATTTCCGGCCAGGATCACGCGTCATCTCTTTGGGCCCCAATTCCTGCAACTTGAGCTGTTTTTTCTGCCAGAACTCCAACAGCAGCCAGGAAGAATGCCTCACCCGCCGGATGAGCCCGGAGGAGTTGCGCGACTTGGTACAGAGGGAGAGTGGGGAAGAGGCGCGGCAAGTGGCTTTCACCTACACCGAACCGCTCACCTGGTACGAATACATTTACGACTTCGCCCAGCTGGCCCGTGAGGTGGACATCGTGCTGGTGACCAACGCTTTCATCGATCCGGAACCCCTGGATGAGCTTTTACCATACGTCAAGGCGATGAACATAGACCTTAAATCGATGCGAACGGAGTTTTACCAAAAGCATTGCGGCGCCACGCTGGAACCCGTTCTGAGAAACATCAGGAGCGTGTTTGAAGCGGGCGTGCATCTGGAGCTGACCAATCTGCTAATCCCCGGGCTTAACGATTCCGAAGCGGAGATCAAGGAACTGGTGGAGTTCGTGTCCGGGCTTGGCAAAGAGATCCCGCTGCACTTTTCAGCCTATCACCCTGCTTTCCGAGCAATTATCCCGGCCACCCCGGAAAACACGGTCCTGCAGGCTTGCCGGATCGCCTCACGCAAGCTGGACCACGTTTACGCCGGCAACATCCGTTCCGCGGAATTCCAGGCCACCCTCTGTCCAAACTGCTCATCGGAAGTGATCTCCGCGCGCAGGCAGCCGCTGGCCTTGACGGCTGAAGGCTGCTGTTCCCACTGTTCCCAGCCTATCCACGGGGTGTTTTGATGTTCCGCCGGCTGCGCGAGCACATGAGCCTCGCGGATTTTTTACTGATCCTGGCTGTGGTCGCGGCCATCATCGCCAGCGGCTTCATGTTCCTCAGAAAAGACGAACAGCGCTATGTGCATATCTACAAGGACAACCTGGCCGTGGGCGTCTATCCTCTGGACAAAGACCGGGTGATCCGTATCGACACGCACAACACGGTGGAGATCAGAAACGGCAAAGTGCGAATGCTGGCTGCCGACTGTCCGGACAAGCGTTGCGTGAAACAGGGCGCCGGCGACGTGCTGCCGATAGTGTGCCTGCCCAACCGGGTGGTGGTGGAGATCCGTTCCAGCAACGCCGAGCGGGGACTGATAGTCCAGTGAGGTCATCATGTTGAATTTTGTAATCTACGTTTCCGACCACGGCTTTGGGCATGCCACCCGCATGGCCGCCCTGGCGGAGGAATTCATCCGCTTCGGCATCTTCGTGCACATCCGCAGCGCGCGACCGGAGTTCCTCTGGCAAGGACTGGACCCCAACTACAGCGAGATCCACGCCCAGGCCACTGATGTGGGAGTGAAGCACGGCACCAACCTTACCGCCGACCTGGAGGCCACCCGGGCAGCCTTGTTGGACCTGATGGGGCAGAGGCTGCAGATCGTGGAGCGGGAGGTGGAGTTCCTGCGGAGTGAAAAGATCGACCTCATCATCGCCGACGTCCCCTGGCTGGCTGTGGAAGCTGGAACCTACGCGGGCGTGCCGGTTTTTGCCGTCTCCAATTTCGACTGGGTGTTCATATATGAAAGGCTGTTCCGCCCCAGCGCGGAACTGAGGCCGGTGTTGAATACCATCTTTGGCCTCTATCAGCGGGTGGACCGCGCTTTCAGGCTGCCAATGAGTTCTCCAGCGAGCATGGGCAGCTTTCGCAAACTGGAAAAAACCGGGCTGGTGGCGGCCAGAAGGATGTCAAATCCTGATCTGATCAGGGATATGGGCATCGATCCCGGCCAGCCGCTGCTGGTTTGTTCCTTTGGCGGGGCAGGAGAGATGGAACTGGACCTGAAGAAGCTTTGCGCCGCTTTCGCGGGAACGGTGGCAACTTCCGGAAACCTCAAGAGCGCTGGCAATCACATCTGCGTGCCCCGGGAAACAGATTTCTCCTCATTGATCGGAGCGGCGGACATTTTACTCACCAAACCCGGCTACGGCAGTTTCGCGGAGTCCATCCAGAGCGGAAAGCACCTCATCTTCAGCCCCCGCGCCAACTATCCCGAGGAAGATGTCCTGATCCGCGGCATCGCCGGCTATCCCGCCAAAACGGAACTGCCCTCCCTGCTGCTTTCGCAGGCAGAGTGGAAACGTGTCTTCAAATCCATCCAAGACGGTCAAAAGCCGGTGAAAAAGGTGCCGAACGCCAACGCCGCCGTGGCCGCGCTGATCATCCGCAGGTACATGGAACTGCGTTATGGCGGCAGGAAATTGCTCTCGGTCTTTGATGCGGGATCCAACAACCTGAATTACTCGCTCTGCGAAGCCGGAAAGCCCCGACCCATCCACACCGCGCAGATCAGGACCGGCCTGGGCCACGAATACCATGAGCTGGAAGACGGACGGGTGAGCGTGCCAGCCAGGCAACTGGCAGGGTTCAAACGCGCCGTGGCAGGATTCATGCGCTACGACCGGGGCATAGTTTCCCACAAACAGGTGCTGGCCACCGGCATCCATCGCCGCGGCGATTTCAGCGCGGACCTCGCCAACTGGTTCCAAACGCGGTGGAACGCGCCCTATAAAGTTTTGAGCGGCAGGGATGAAGCCGAACTGGCGGCCCTGGCGGCCAAAGACCTTGTTCCGGAAGGCAGGCAGGCGGTGATCGTGGATATCGGCGGTTTTTCCACGGAGATCGTTTCGGCCGGAGCACCTTCCAAACCATCTCCAACCAGCCTGCCGTTGGGTTTGCTGACCCTGAACCAGGCCAGTCTGGACGGCCGTGAAGCCGAACCGCTGATCCTCGAGCAATTGGAAAAACTTGCTGCCCTTGCGGCTGAGACGGTGATCTGCGTGGGACTATCCGCTGTTTTACTGGCCAAGATCATCAGGCAGATCCCCAAGTACCAGCCGGCGCGAATCCACGGCCTCAGGATCAGCCGGCAGGAATTGCTGCGGTTTCAACAACAAGCCGCGGAGGGCGACCCAAACTGTCTGATGCGCTGGTCTGTGGAGCGTCAGTCGTTGCCCTTCCTGAGCCTCAGCGCCCGCTTTTACACGCTTCTGCTGGACAAATTCGGCGCCTCGGAATTTATTGTCTGTCATTATGGAATATCAAGCGGATACAATCTTTGGAAGAAACGCAAGCGCTGAAAAGATGAAGTTTTACATCGAAACCTACGGCTGCCAGATGAACGTCTCGGACAGCGAACTGGTTGGCTCCATCCTCCTCGGCGCCGGCTGGGAACCCGCGCCCTCAATCGACGCGGCCGACCTCATCCTCTTCAACACCTGCTCCGTGCGCAAACACGCTGAGGATCGGGTGTTGGGGCGCATTTCCAACGAACGTCACCGCAAACAGCTGAAACCCGCGCTAAAGATCGCCGTGATCGGCTGCATGGCCCAAAGAATGGGGAAGAGGCTGCTGGACAGCGACATCGGCGTGGACTACGTGGTGGGGGTGGACCGGTATCTGGAACTCCCAGCCCTGCTTGATCAGCCAGGCGGCCAGGATACGGATTTCGACTTTCAACAGTTCTATCCAGGCTTGCGGCCCCTGCATGGCAACAAAACCTGCGCCTTCGTGACCATCATGCGCGGCTGTGACAATTTCTGTTCCTACTGCATCGTGCCCCACGTGCGGGGACGGGAGCGCAGCGTGGATTTCCGCCAGATCCTCTCCGAGGTGCGCGCCTGTGGCGACAACGGATTGAAAGATGTCACTTTACTGGGGCAAAATGTCAATTCATACCGCTGGGGCGGCTACGATTTTCCCCGCCTGCTGCGGGAACTGAACCAGGTGGATTCCATTCAACGGCTGCGTTTCGTAACTTCCCATCCCAAAGACCTTTCGGACGGACTGATCGAAGCGATGGCCGCCGGCGGCAAGATCTGCGAACATCTCCATCTGCCTTTGCAGAGCGGCAACAACGGGGTTCTGAAGGCCATGAACCGCAAATACACGATCGAAGTTTACCTGCGCCTGGTGCAAAAGCTAAGGGCGGCCATGCCGGAAATATCCCTGACCACCGATCTCATAGCCGGTTTCCCCGGTGAAAGCGAGGCGGATTTCTCGGATACCCTGCAGGTGATGCGCGAGGTCCGCTACGACCACGCTTTTTGCTTTAAATACAGCGAACGCGAGGGCACATCGGCCTGCGGCCTGCCGCACCAAGTGCCGGAAGCGGAACGCCTGCGCCGTTTGCAGGAGATGATCGAACTCCAGCGCGGGATCACCTTGGCAAAGTTCTCCGCCCAGACCGGCAAGGATGTTGAGGTCTATGTGGAAAGCCTGAGCAGAAAATCCCAGCAAATGGTTTCCGGGAAGACCCGTGATTACAAGATCGCCGTGTTGAGCGGCGACGCCACCGACATCGGCAAACTTAAGACCGCCCGGGTGATGAAAGCGACGGCCGGGACCCTGATCTGCGCATGAGCAGCCTGGCAGCCAAGCTTGCTGATAAGACATGTTATGTAAACTTGCATACGGGAGAGTTAAGTTCTTGAGGCTCAGCCTGCTCTCCCCCACGACAATGATAAGGACAGCACCATGAAAAGCATGACCGGCTACGGAGTGGCCAAAGCTCACGCCAACGACATCGACCTGGAATTTGAACTGAAATCGATCAACGGCAGATATCTGGACCTGCGACTCTATCTGCCGCGGGAGATCAGTTTTTTTGAATACGCCCTCCGTCAGCGCATCTCCGCCTCCCTCAGCCGGGGCACGGTGGAAGTGCGGGCCAGCTTCACCGATCACCGAGAACCTCGGATCAAGCTGAACAAGACCAAGCTGGAGAAGTATCACGCGATCGTGACCGAAGCGGCCTCGGCCTTGGGCCTGGCCGGCAACGTCTCCTTGGAGTTTCTGCTCAACGAGCCCGGGATCATCGAAAACGCCAACAACTTGGATGAGGACGCCATCCTTAACGATATGCTGCACAAGACCTTGAACGAAGCTCTGGTTAACTTGGTGAGTTCGCTTTCCGCCGAAGCCGGCAACATCCGCCAGGTGCTGAGCACTTCCTGCGCGCGCATGCTGGGAGTTCTGGCCGAGATCGAAGTGGAGATCCAACCATACAAGAAAGAGCTGTTCGAGGGCATGAAGACCCGCACGGCAGAACTGCTGAACTCCTTTGGCAAAGACAATCTGGAGCAGCGCCTGTTCCAGGAACTGGCCATCTACATCGATAAATACGACATCCACGAGGAATTGTCCCGATTGCGCAGCCATATCTCCACCCTGCTGAGCAACTTGGAAAAAAGCGAAGACAACGGCAAGACCCTCAATTTCATCCTGCAGGAGATGCAGCGCGAGGCCAACACCCTGGGCTCAAAGTTTTCCACAGCCAAAACTTACCCCCACATCCTCATCCTGAAGGAAGAGGTGGAAAAATGCCGGGAGATAGTGCAGAATGTCGCCTGAACCCCTGCTGAGCTGGCGTTCCTGGCCCTTTGTGGAAAGGCCGAGGAGTTCAGCGCTGTTGCTGGCTTTTCTGGCTTTTCTGGCCTGGTTTCTCTGGAATCTGGCCGTGAAGCAATGGCAGCAACCCTGGTTCTACTTTCTGGGAATGCTGCTGGTTTTGGGCAACCTTCTCCCCTACTTCATCCCCACCACCTACCAGCTTTATGAATATGAGATAGTGATCCACTATCTGTTTTTGAAGATCACCCGCCGCTACGCGGATTTCGGCTGTTTTTACAGCGACAAGCGGGGCATCATGCTCAGCACTTTCAAGCTACCCCGGCGCCTGGACGCCTTCAGGGGGCAGTCTTTACGCTTTTCCAAGGCTCAGGCCGAGAAGGAACAACTCATCGAGATCCTCACCCGCAAGATCGGCAAACAGTATTAGAGGTACAAATTGAAAAACATGAATATCAGTGACCGGGTCGTTGGCCTGTTTACCCGCAGCAACAATAAACCATTGTCCTACAACGAACTGGTGGGGGAACTCCAGCTCAGCAAGAAAGAGAAAGCCCTGCTATCGGAGACCCTGCAGGCCATGATGGCCGAGGGCACTGTGGCCAAGAAAAGCCGCAAGTTTTCCCTCATCATCACCAAACCCGTGCCCACCGCGCCCGCTCCCGAACCCCTGAATCCCAAACTACTGGAGGGAGTTTTCGACGCCACCCCGCTGGCCAAAAACCTCTCCTTCGCCTTCGTGCGCACGGAAAAGGGGGATTTTTTCATCAGTGCCGAAGATACGCTCAACGCTTATCACGGCGACGTTGTGAACATCGAGCCCATTTTCCGCAAGGGTAAGTCGGACCGGGCCTTCGTGCGCAAGATCGTGAAACGCGCCAACGAGATCCTGGCCGGCGACATCCGCTCCAGCGGCCAGCGCCTGATCTTTATCAGCAGCAACCTCAAGATCCACAACTGGTTTGAGGTGAACGATACCGGCGCCGCCAAGGAAGGCGAAAAGGTGGTCCTGCAGGTTAGCAACTGGGGAAATTCCGTGCTGGGCAAGATGCCTGTGGGCAACGTGGTCGAGATATTGGGCCCCTCCGGCGATCCGCAGGTGGAGTTGATGGCCGTCATCCGCCAATACCAGCTGCCGCTGCAGTTTTCGGAGGAGGTGCTGGCCGAAGTGCAGAATATCCAGGTCGAGATCCCAGCCGGGGAATATGGCAAGCGCTTGGACCTGCGCGAACTTTTCACCTTCACGATCGACCCCGCCTCCGCCAAGGATTTCGATGACGCCATTTCGCTGGAAACCACCTCCCGGGGCTGGCGCCTCCATGTGCACATCGCGGACGTGGCCCACTACGTGAAACCCGGGGGAGCCATCTTTGCCGAAGCGGCAGCCCGCGGTAACAGCTTCTATTTCCCCAAAAAGGTGATCCCCATGCTGCCGGAACTGCTTTCCAACAAGGTTTGCAGCCTCCGCCCGGACGAGGAGAAACTCACCCTCTCGGTGATCACGGAATTTGACGCCAACGGCAGGGTCCTGGAGCAGAAACTGGCGGAAACAGTGATCCGCAGCAACCACCGCCTCAGCTATGAACAGGTGGACCAGCTGTTTGAAGGCGTCCGGACCGATCTGCCCGCGGAGCTCACCAACGTTCTCTTTGAGGCGCGCAAGCTTTCCGCCGTGCTCTCCAAGAAACGCCTGGCTGAAGGCTATATCTTCTTCGACCTGCCGGAACTGGAATACGAATACGACGACGAAGGCCTGATCCGCAGGTTCAACCTGGCTGAGGAAACCGAATCCCACAAGCTGATCGAAAACTTCATGCTGGTGGCCAATGAATACACGGCCAAAAAACTCACCCAACTCTCCCCCACCACCCTCTACCGCATCCACGAGGATCCGGACACGGAGAAGATCGAGAAACTGGCCAACCTGCTGGCCCAGTACGGCATTGCCTATTACGACCGCGGTTCGCTGAACTCCTCGCTGCAATATCTGCTGACCTCCCTGCCGGGTCCTGACTATCACAGGGTTTTCGACCACATCATCCTGCGCAGCATGAAAAAGGCAAAATACTCCACCCAGCACATCCGTCACTTTGGCCTGGGCATGGAAACCTACACGCACTTCACCAGTCCCATCCGCCGCCTCTGCGACCTGCTCATCCACCACCTCTGCAAAACCCACATCCTCAAATCCAGCGCCATTCAATTTTCGGCCGAGAACCTACGCCACCACGCCTATGTGTCCTCAGAGCAGGAACTGAGGGCAGACCAGGCAGAGCGCGACATCGAGCGCAACTACAGCATGGCCTACATGAAGAAATTCGTGGGCGAACGCTTCAGCGGGATCGTGGTTTCCGCCAAATCCGCTGGCCTCATCATCCGCCTCAACGAAATCCCCATTAGCGCGATCCTGAAAACGGTGGACCTCCCCGGCGGCAAATGGCAGTACCGGGACAGGGAAATGCGTTTTGTAAATCCTTCCAACAATAATTACTTCCAACTGATGGATAAAGTATTGGTTCAGATCATGGACGTTAGTGATGACATCTATCTGGAGTTACAGAACGTACCCAACGCCCACCAGCACTTGGCCACGGTTTTGCCCAAAATCGCCAATTCACCTTCTGACAAACGCTTGGACCAAAAGAGGAACTCCCGGGGCAGAAATGCCATTGACCGTAAAGGCGGCCGCAAAAAAAGTGGCAAGACCAACAACAAGCGCAGGACCAAGAGATGAAAAAGCCGATCGGGATATTTGATTCCGGGGTGGGAGGCCTCACCGTTTACAAGGCGATCCGTTCCGCGTTTCCGGAGGAGGATCTGATCTATTTCGGAGACACGGCCCGGGTTCCCTATGGCCCCAAATCCCGCAATACCATCATCGAATACTCGGTTCAGAACGCCCGGTTCTTGCTTCAGAAAGGGATAAAGATCTTGATAGTGGCCTGCAATACATCTTCAGCCGTGGCGCTGCCGGAACTGATGGCCCTCACCAACATTCCGATCATCGGCGTGATCGGCCCCGGCGCTGAAATGGCCGCCAGGCTAACACAAACCAAGCGGATCGGCGTGATCGGCACAGAAGGCACGGTGCGTTCAGAAGCCTACAGCCGGGCCATCAGCGAGATCATTCCGGAAGCCGAGGTCTTCTCCCGGGCCTGCCCCCTCTTCGTGCCGTTGGTGGAGGAAGGCTGGCTGGAGCAACCCGCCACGCGCCAGATCGTGCACGAATACCTCGATCCCTACCTGGCTTTGGATATCGACACCCTGGTGCTGGGCTGCACCCACTATCCCTTGCTGAAAGAAATGATAAGCGAGGTGCTCGGTGCCAGGGTGGCACTGGTGGACAGCGCCGACGCCATAGCCAGTTATCTGCGGTCGCTTCTGCCTGCGGAATACGACGGCCAGGCCGGCACCGACAAGTTTTACGTGAGCGACAACGAGGATAAATTCGCCCGGATCGCCGGACGCATTTTGGGCACTGAGCCCAGCCAGCTGCAGCGGGTCCGCCTGTTCGAAAGCTGGTTTGAATAAACAGAAATGTTAAGTATATAAGGATCTTGTATGGACCCCCTGATTTTGACAGCAGCCATCACCGGAGCGGAAACCAACCGCGAAGACCAACCCAATCTGCCCATCACGCCTGAAGAGCAGGCGGCCGACGCCCTGGCCTGTTTCGAGGCCGGCGCGAGGGTGATCCACCTCCACGTCCGGGATGACGCCGGCAAACCTACCCAGAGCCTGGAGAGGTTTAAATCGGCCCTGCGGGCGATAAAGGAAGCTGCCCCCGAGCTGGTCATCCAGATCAGCACTGGAGGCGCCGTGGGCGAAGCTTTCGAGAAGAGGCTGGCGCCTTTGGGACTAAAGCCGGACATGGGCACGCTCAACGCCGGCACCCTGAATTTCGGTGATGACGTGTTCATCAACCATCCCCAGGACATCGTGCGCCTGGCCGAGGCCTTCAAGGTTTTCGGCGTGGTGCCGGAGATCGAGGTTTACGAATCCGGCATGGTGGATTACGTGGCCAAACTGGTGAAAAAAGGCATTATCACTCACACTCCGCTGCACGTGCAGTTCGTGCTGGGTGTGCCCGGCGGGATGAGCGGAACGCCAAGGAACGTGCTTTACATGATGGATCACCTCCAAGAGCAGATCCCCACTGCCACCTGGGCGGTGGCGGGAATCGGCCGTTTCCACATTCCCGCTTCACTGACCGCGATGGCCAACGGCGGCCACATCCGGGTGGGCTTTGAAGATAACATTTTCTACCACAAGGGCGTCGTGGCGGAATCGAACGCCCAGCTGGTGGCCCGTATGGCCCGCATCGCCACTGAGATCGGGCGTCCCCTGGCCACTCCCGCGCAAACGCGCTCTATCCTTGGTTTGCCGGAGCGGTGATGGTTCTCAGCGATAATGCAAAAGTGGTGTTGGAACGGCGCTATTTCCGCAAGAACGACGCCGGTGAGACCATCGAGGACTGGGCTGCCCTGATCGGCCGCGTGGCCAAAGACATCGCCGGCGGCGATCCGGACAAGGAAAAGCGCTATCAGGAGCTGCTTGATTCCGGATACTTTTTGCCCAACTCCCCCACCCTGATGAACGCCGGCAACGACCTGCAACAGCTATCCGCCTGTTTTGTGCTGCCCATCGAGGACAGCATGAACAGCATCTTCGAAACGGTGAAGAACGCCGCCCTGATCCACAAAAGCGGCGGCGGCACCGGCTTTTCCTTCAGCCGGCTGCGCGAGGCCAACGCCCGGGTGCGGTCCACCAACGGCGTTTCCAGCGGCCCGATCTCCTTCATGAAGGTCTTCAACGCCGCCACGGACGCTGTGAAGCAAGGCGGCACTCGGCGCGGCGCCAACATGGCCATCCTCAATGTGGACCATCCCCAGATCCTGGACTTCATCCAGTGCAAGGCGGATACGCGTGAACTCACCAACTTCAACCTCAGCGTGGGCATCACCGAAACCTTCATGCGGGCCGTGATGGACGATGAAGAATACGATCTAGTCTCACCCCGCAGCGGCGAGGCCGTGGGACGGCAGAAAGCGCGCGACGTGTTCAGCCTGATCGTGGATATGGCCCACAAGAACGGCGAACCGGGGATCGTGTTTCTGGACAGGATCAACGCCGCCAACCCCACCCCCCACATCGGCAGCATCGAATCCACCAATCCCTGCGGCGAACAGCCCCTGCTGCCCAACGAGGCCTGCAACCTCGGCTCCATCAACCTGGCCGTGCTGATCAAGGACGGCAGGGTGGATTGGGAGCGGCTGCGCGAAGTGACGCGCCTCAGCGTTGATTTCCTGGACGACGTGATCGACCGCTCGAAATTTCCCCTGCCCCAGATCGACGAGATGGTGAAGGCCAACCGCAAGATCGGGTTGGGCGTGATGGGCTGGGCGGACCTGCTCTACCAGCTCAGGATCCCCTACACCAGCGACGAAGCGGTGGCCCTGGCCGGCGAACTGATGGAATTCATCGATTTCGCAGCCAAGCAGCGCTCCGCCGAACTGGCCGCGGAGAAAGGCAGTTTCCCCAATTTCCCCGGCTCCATCTACGCTACCCGGAGCCTGCAGCGCCAGCCGCTGAAAATGGACTGGGCCGCGTTGGGCGAAGACATCGCCACCAGGGGCATCCGTAACGCCACCCTCACCACCATCGCCCCCACCGGCACCATCAGTATGATCCTGGATACCTCCAGCGGCATTGAACCTCAGTTCTCTCTGGTCTTTGTGAAAAACGTGATGGACGGCGACAAGCTGCTATACGTGAACAAATGGTTTCGCCAGGCTTTGGAGGATGCGGGCCTGCTGAGCCAGGAGCTGCTGGAAAAAGTGGCGCAAGCCGGCACCATCGCCGGTTTCGAGGAGATCCCCGCCGCCTTACGCGACATCTTCCTCACCGCCCACGACATCAGCCCGGAGTGGCACATCCGCATGCAGGCTGCTTTTCAGCTTTACACAGACAACGCCGTGAGCAAAACCATCAATTTTCCCCATGACGCCACGGTGGAGGACATCCGCATCGCCTATGAGCTGGCCTACCAGCTGGGCTGCAAGGGCTTAACGGTCTATCGTGACGGCAGCCGCGAAAACCAGGTGCTAAGCAGCGGCAGCGGTTCCCAGCCCAGCGAACGCAAAGTGGCCCCGCGCAGCCGGCCCGAGGTTACCCACGGAGTTACGCAACGCCTGGAAACTGGCTGCGGGCATATGTATGTGACCATCAACACCGATGAACAGGGTGCCTGCGAGGTGTTCGTGCAAATGGGTAAAGTGGGCGGCTGCGCTTCCGCGCAACTGGAAGCGATCGCCCGGCTGTCTTCCCTGGCCCTGCGCTCCGATGTGAAGCTGGAAGCCATCATCCGCCAGCTGAAAGGCATCCGCTGCCAGTCGCCGATGTGGCACAAAGGCAAGATGATCACCTCCTGCGGCGACGCCGTGGGCCAGGCTTTGGAAACCTTTCTCAAAACCTGGGCCGGGGGCGAACTGAAAGCCGTGCAGTTAAGCTCCGGGGAGGCTGAAATTCCTGAAGCCGGGGCCATGAACTCCATCGCGCTCTGCCCGGACTGCGGTTCTTCCATCGAACATGTGGAAGGCTGCCTCAAATGCCCAGCCTGCGGATGGTCCAAATGCTAACCAGATCATTAACTTACTTATACGGGAGTGAACATGCGCTGTAAACACTGCGACGCCCGCCTGGCCGCCCACGATTTTTGGTGCGCCAACTGCGGCAAACAGACTCAGGTGGTGAATCAGGACCTTTCCGCCTGGGCCAGCTTGAAAATCACTTGGGGCAAATACAATCCCCTCAAGGGCCTGAACATCCCTGCCGCCGCCTTTCCGGTCATCGCCGGAGTGGTTCCCTGCCTGATCCTGCTGTTCGCGCTCAACGCCTTTGGACGCCTTAACCTCTCGCAAGACCAGGCCACTGGAACCATGCTGCTGAACCTGTTTCTCACCGCCGCGGGCCTGTCCATATTTCTTCCCATCCTCCTGATACCTTACAAACCGGCTTGCGCGGAACCGGGCCACACCATCACCCTGAAGGAAATGCTGGCCGGAATGAAGCAGTATCCCCGCTATCTAGCGCTGGTGCTGATGGCGGCGCTGTATTTCGTGCTCATCCACGTGATCTGCTTCGGCCTGCCCCTGTTCAGCAGCGATCCCATTCTGCGCCTGGTCTGGATCGTTCTGGTGAACTACTTCCTGGCCGTGTTTCTGCCCGTGCCGGTGCTGATGCAACGCCTGAAACTGGGACCCTGGCAGGCTATCAGGCTTTCCTACCGGAAATTCCACGTGGTCCGCTGGCAACTCTATCTGCTGGCCCTGATCCTGGTGCTGGTCAACTTTGTGGCCACCGCTCTGGCCCTGGTGCCGCTGATCTTCACGCTGCCGCTTTCCTGGTTTGCCGTGCGGGATTACTTGGACCGCCTGCTGGAGTACGAGATCATCAGGGACTATAAGTAGGGAGCAGTTTTGACCAAAAAGGATATCATCTCCCTGATCCTGTTGCTGGCCGTGATCGCCTACGGGGCATGGACCTGGTTCAACCGCTCCTACCGCGACACCAGGCTGGACCAGGACCTGCTGGACACCGTGGTGACCATTTCTGCGAAATCCCAGAGCAAAAACGTGGGTGCCCAGATCGATTCTGTTTTCGCCTACATGCACACCTTGGAAGCCAAATTCAACGATTACGACCCCACCAGTTGGGTCTCGAAAGTCAATACTGCCAACGGCAAAGCCGTGCCCATGGACCCCGACGCCTACGAACTCCTCTGCCTGGCGGACAGCCTTTACCAGCTTGCCGGCGGGGCTTTCGACATCACCATCAAACCTCTGTACGACCTCTGGGGATTCAACCGGCCCATCCCGCCAAACGACTCCCTAACGCAAATGCCGCCGGATTCCCTGGTTATCAGGGAAACGCTGAAGAACATGGGTTTCAACAGGGTGCGCTTCAACCAAAAGAGGATCATCCTGCCCCGCGGCATGCAGATCACCTTCGGTGCCCTGGCCAAGGGTTACGTGCTGGACAAGGCCCGGGACTACATGGCCGCGGGCAAGTTCATCAGCGGACAGATAGACTGCACCAGCAGCATGAGCTTTTTCGGCCAGCCGCTGGCCCAGATCGTCAGTGTGCGCCATCCGCGGGCGAACCAGCAGCTGCAAACCATCGGCAGCTTCAAGATCCGCGACGGCTCCCTGAGCACTTCCGGGGATTATCAGCAGTATTTTGAATATGAGAACCGCCGCTATCACCACATCCTGCACCCCAAAACCGGGTATCCGGTGGAAAACGTCTTTTCCGTTACCGTGATCCATCCTTCAGCCGCCTGGGCGGACGGCCTTTCCACCGCGCTCTTCCTGCTGCCGCCGGAAACCGCGATCGAAAAGCTGAAGCGTTATCCCGAAAGCAACGCGGTGATCTTTTACCAGGCCAACGGCGAGATCGTTTCCCTGAAGAGCCTGGGCATGAAAGACCTGGAATGGCACGACGAAGGATGAACATCCCCGACCTCCAGTCCCAGCCAGACTCCCGCCGCATCGGCATCGACAAGGTGGGCGTGAAGGGCATCCGCTATCCCATAGTGGTGGACGACCGCGACCACAAGCTGCAGTCCACCATCGGCGAATTCAACATCTATGTGGACCTTCACCACAGCAAGCGCGGAACCCACATGTCCCGCTTTCTGGAAGTTTTAAACCGCTATCACCGCGACGCCATCATCGGCCAGTTGGACAAACTCCTGCTGGAGCTGAAATCCTCTCTCAAAGCCGACGCCGCCTACATCGACATCCTTTTCCCCTATTTCCTGCGGAAGCGGGCCCCGGTCTCCGGGATCAGTTCCCTGATGGATTACCAGTGCTTCTTTCATGCTTCCTATGCGGAGGATTACAAGCTCTGGATCGGCGCTGTGGTGCCAGTCACCGCGCTCTGTCCCTGCTCGAAGGAGATCTCGGAAGCCGGGGCGCACAACCAGCGCTCGCTGGTGACCATCAAGCTGCGCTACACTGGATTCGTCTGGCTGGAAGAGCTGATCGCCATCGCCGAGGAAGCGTCCAGTTGCCCCGTCTATCCCCTGCTGAAGCGCCGGGACGAAAAATACGTTACCGAAACCGCTTACGCCAGGCCCCGCTTCGTGGAGGACATCGTGCGCGAGGTCACCCAAAGGCTGGAATCCGATCCCCGGGTGCTGGAGTTTTACGTGGAAGCCGACAACTTTGAATCCATCCACAACCACAACGCCTACGCGATGGTCTATCGCCTGGGGCGTGCTTGAGCCCGGTCCCGCGCGCCTTGCCTGATTTCCCCGTCCAACCTGCGGTTTCGGGTTTTCTGCCCAACGGCCTGAAGTACATCCTCAGCGCCGACGCCTCCAATCCCGTTCTCTGCCTGCAGCTTTTCATCCGGATCGGCAGTGCCTGGGAGACGGAGCGCGAAGCCGGTTATTCCCATTTCATGGAACATTTGGCCTTCAAATCCACCCGTGATTTCGGCTACAACCAGATCACCGGCTTTGTGAACGGCTTGGGCGGTTCCATCAATGCCTACACGGATTTTGACTGCACCTGCTACTATCTGCTGCTGCCTTCGGAGTATTTGGCCGAGGGCTTGAAAGTGCTGGCCGAACTGGCCATGCATCCTTCTTTCACCCCAGCGGACCTGGCCATGGAAAAGGATATCATTATCGAGGAGATGGAGCAGAACAAGAACGATCCGGAGGCGGATTTCCTGGATTTCATCCAAACCGCGGCCTTTCAGCGCAATCCCCTCCGCCTTCCCGTGATGGGCACCCCGGCCTCGGTGAAAACAGCCGGGATAGCGGATCTGCGAGCCTTTCACACCAAATATTACCAGCCCGCGAACTCCTTTCTGGTGATCGTGGGAGACTTGGACCGGGACAAGGCTGGCCAAATCCTCAACACCTGCTTTGGCGCCTGGCAAAACACCGCCCCTCTTCCCCACTCCCGCGGCGGAAGCTTCACCGAACCGGAAGCTCCGGGCCAACCCTCGGTCTGGCGCAGGCACAAGCAGGAATTCCTCACCTACATCCTGCCGGAACTCTGCGACACCCATCCCGGCAGCGATCCCCTGCTGATCGCCATGCGCTATCTGGCTGTAGGGCGGTCTTCCCGGCTGTTCAAACGTTTGGTGGAAGAGGAAAAACTGGCCTCCTCGGTGAAGGTTTCATCCTACAGCGGCGTGATGAGTGGAGTTTCGGCGATCGTGGTCGCTCCCATGGGCAAAGCCAACGTCCCCAAGATCCAGTCTGTCTTTCAGCAGGAATACCAGGCTTTGCTGCAAGGGGCCGTCGATCCCGCCGAGATCGAGCTGGTGAAGCGCGACATCATCAACTCCTGGCGCTACGGCTTCGACGGCGTGGAAAACCTGGCCGGGATGCTGGGGGCCGAGGAATTCATCTCCGGCTACGAAACGCTTTACACCTACGACCGGCAGATCCTGCCCCTCGGCCTGGAAGATGTGCTCGCAGCCGTCCGCAAATACTGGCAGCCCTCCAGCTTGCAGATCATCCACCAGTCCCCCCGGGAAGTGGACCTGGCCCTGTCGGTGCCGCCGCTCAAACCCCTTGGGAAAAACCACGCGTTCCGTCAAGTCCTCCTGCCGGAGGCCACCCCTTCCTCCGCGAACGCGAAACTCAGCCTGGAACAATACTCGGAGGATGTTTTCACCGCCACCCTCTCCAACGGGCTGAAATTCATTTACCGCTGGCAGCCCCAGCGTCCCATCAGCGGTTTTGCCCTCTCCACGGATGTCTGCCAGCTGGGCGAAGCCCCCGGACAGCGCGGACTGAACTATCTCTGCTCGGCTGCGATGCTGCATTCCACCCAAAGCCGCAGCTACGCCGAAATGCTCACCACCAGCCGCGAACAGGGAATCAGCCTCAACGTGGAGCCCCATCCCGACACCACCGTTTTCCGGGGAAAATGCTTTCACACGGCCCTGCCCACCGCGCTGTCCATTCTGGCCGAGATCTTCTGGCAGCCAGCCTTTGATCCCAACCATATTCGCCTCCTGAAAAGCACCTCCATCGATCTCCTGCGCCGCGATAACCAGAATCCCTCTAGCCTGGCCTGGCTGCGCTGGTTTCGGCTGCTCTTTGGTCCCAACAGCCCTTACGGCCGCTATTCCGGTAACATCGGCGACCTGGCCGGCCACAACCGCGAAGCGATCCGCGCCTGGTACACCAGCCATTACCGGCCGGAACGTTTCAGCCTGGCCATCGTTAGCTCAGTTGAGCCGCGTCAGGCTCTGGACCTGGTGGGTTCCCTCTTCGAGGGTGGCAAGCCGTCCGGAGATTTGGATCTGCCCGCTCCCCCGGCGCCCCGACCCAGCCGTGTGCGGATGCGGACCCAGCTTCTGGATTCAGGCCAGGCGATCATCCACCTGGGCGGATTCGCGGCCCCAGCCAGGGACAGCATTTCCACCACCGCCTGGCACATTCTGGCCCAGATAATTGGCGGCGACATGGATTCGCGCCTATTCAACCTGGTGCGGGAAAAATACGGCTACGCCTACCAGACCGGCATGGAATACAGCAGCACGCGTGAACTGGGCTATTGGTTCGCCTATTCCTACTGCGATCCCGATGACCGCAAACCCTGCCTGAGACTGATGCGCGAGGTCCTGGCCGCCGTTTGCGCGGAAGGCGTGGGCGCTCAGGAACTGCTGCAAGCCCAAAACTACCTCTGCGGCATGAACCGCTTCGACGCGGAAAGCGCCGCCCTCCAGGCCGTGCTGCTTTCCAGCCTCAGCGCCCTCGGCTATGAGCCCGGTTTCTATCTCAACCGCGAACAGCGCATCCGGGCAATGGATCTGGACACCGTGAACCGCGTCGCCCGCGAGTGGCTGCGGCCTGATAACCACTGGACCCACATCCTCGCATGATCACCCTCGGACTCGACATCGGCTCCCGCAACACCAAGCTGGTCATCTACAACTCTGATGACCGCTCCATCCTTTTTGCCAAGTGGATTTCAACCGAAGTGAACCCCCTCGCGTCCGTGGAGGCCCTTTTGGCCCAAGCGCTCGCCCAAACAGGCTCCGAGACTCCCGGTACGGCAGCCTGCACAGGATACGGCCGAAAACTCTGGAAACACGGCAGGGTGCTTTCGGAGATCTCCTGCCATGCCGCCGGGGTGCGCCATTTCCATCCCGAGGCCAGGACCATCATCGATATCGGCGGCCAGGACGCCAAGATCATCACCCTCGCTGCCGACGGCAAGGTCCGCGATTTTGTGATGAACGACAAATGCGCTGCCGGCACCGGACGCTTTCTGGAAATGACGGCGCTGCGCCTGGATTGCACTCTGGACCAGCTTTCCCAGCTGGCTTCGCTTTCCACGGCCGCCCTGAATATCTCCTCCACCTGCGTGGTCTTCGCCGAATCCGAGATCGTGGGCATGATCGCCGAAAACGCCGCTCCGGCCGATATCGCCCGTGCCGTCCACAACTCCATCGCCAGCCGCGTTCTCACCCAGATCAGCGCCCTGGCTTTCGAACCCCCGGTGGTCTTCACCGGCGGAGTAGCCCTCAACAACGACCTGGTGGCTTGTCTGGCCAGGCAACTGCAACTCCCCGTTGGCGTTCCTCCCTCTCCGGAGATCACCGGCGCTCTCGGCGCAGCCATTCTCGCGGCAACATGAAAATAGACTATCATCTTCATACAGAGTATAGTTACGATAGTAAACTTAAAGCTTCGGATTTGATCTATAAGGCTATCGAACTCAATTACGAAGCCATCGCCATCACGGAACACCTCGATCTGTATCCCTATGAACTCACCCGCTTTGGCCTGCCCTCCTTTGCCCGCTACATAAAACAGCTTGCCTCCCTGAAAGATCAATTCGCCTCTTCCCCGCTCCGGATCATCTGCGGGGTCGAAATCGGCGATTTCCAGCGTGTCAGCGCTTATGCCAACGAGTTTCTGGCCCAGTTGGACTTCGAGCTCAGGCTTGGGGCCGTGCATTTCCTTTCCGATCACACCAACGTGGCGGTGCCTCTCAAAAGGCCGCTCACCGCCTCCGACCATGAAGATTACTACCGGCAGAACCTCGCTCTGGTGAGCGCCTGCGAAATCCAGGTGCTGGCCCATCTGGGCGTGCACAAACGCTATCTTACGGAGCAGCCGGATGAAAACCACTGCCGCGGCCTGCTTGCAGACATCTTTCAGGTGATGATCGAGCGCCGCATCGCCCTCGAGATCAACTTTTCCGCCCTGCGCAAACCCTACGGGCGCATCCTGCCCGATCTCTGGCAGATCGATCTCTACCGCTCCCTGGGCGGGAAGCTTTTCAGCATCGGTAGCGACGCCCATCTGCTGGAACATTTCGACCTCAACTACCATCTGCTGCCCTCCTGGCTGTTCTCTGGGGAGATCGATTTACCCCTCTGAACGCGTTTCCCCCACCCCCGCCCGCAGGCGTACAGCGAACGCAGTGAGGCATGGGCGACAATATGTTTTTGGGGATGCTGTTGTCGATGCTCGTCCCTTGCTCGACGCTAGCTTGGAGTTCAAGGCGCCAAGCCAGATGCCGGACCCAGCTCAGAACCGAGAGCGCTTTGGACTTCAAAC